>ENA-ORUR01000543-ORUR01000543.1-human-gut-metagenome-genome-assembly--contig:-NODE-543-length-15303-cov-9.18297_pt1 | contig 15303 bp, 12 predicted proteins | sample MGYA00242086_ERZ509223 | MGnify/ENA primary metagenome ERZ509223 (study PRJEB26280, sample SAMEA2338820) | human gut metagenome | biome: human gut; feature: human-associated habitat; material: faeces... | reverse complement strand
GCTCTTCACTTACCTGGATGGTCGTTAAACCAAAGCATGGTTCATGTGATTAGTGCTGTCTTGGGAGTTTTGCTGTTAACCTATTTAGAAGTGGTGTTAACTGAAATCGTCCCTAAAAATATTGCCATTGACATTCCCGTCAAAATGATGATGTTAACTGTGACGCCACTTCATTATTTTCACATTATCTTTTACCCATTTGTTTGGTTATTAAATTCGTCTGCAAATGGAATTGTGAGAATGCTCGGTATGAAGCCGGCAGATGAAAATGATGAAGTCCTTTCACAAGGAGAAATCATTAGTTTGACCCGAAACTCTGTAAAGGGTGGAGCCCTGGAGCGTGGTGACCTTCTCTATATGGAGCGTGCCTTTGAATTTAATGATAAAGTTGCAAAGGATATTATGATTGACCGGACACAATTAACAGTGATTGATATTACTAAAACTGTTAACGATGCACTAAACGAATACATCAAAACCAAGTACAGTCGTTTACCAGTCGTTGCCGATAATGATAAGGATAAAATCGTTGGTTATGTGTTTAATTATGACCTAATTAAACAGGCCCGGATTAATGGTAATTTATCTGTTTCTAGAGTTCTTCGTCATTTACCAACAACACCTGAGAATACAGCCATCACCGAAGTATTGGAACAAATGATTCAAACTCGTGTTCCAATGGTGGTTGTTGTTGACGAATATGGTGGTACTGCAGGAATCATTACCGATAAAGACATCTATGAAGAATTGTTTGGCACCGTTCGGGATGAAATTGATAACGTTGCTGACAACATGATCAGTAAAATGCCTGATGGCCATTATAAGGTCGACGGAAAAACCACTACATATGATTTTGAGCGCTTTTTCCACGAGGATATCAAATCATTTGAAACTGATGATGCCGTTACTTTGTCTGGTTATGTGATTGATAACTTCCCTCATATCAAAAATAATGACACCATCAAGATTGGTGATCTCAGATTAATAATTCGAGATTATGAACATTCATACATTGACTGGTTCGAGGTAAGTCCGGTAGAAAATCAAGGTTCATCAAATACTGCAAAGTAAAAATTAAATATTGGAGAAATGCATTATGGATAAAATTAACATCTTATACATCTCAATTGAAGGTAATACCCGTTCTTTCTTAAAACGTCTACAAGCTTTTGCTAAACAGCAACATAGCATTAATAGTCGTGACTTGGAAATCAACTTAAAGGAAATTACAGATCAAACACTCCCAGAAGCGGAAGAAAAGAACTTTTTTGCGTTCGTTCCTACTTATCTGGATGGTGGTAATGGCTTTGATTCAGGATTTACTGAATTAATGACAAATGCTTTAGGCGAGTACATTGATTCGCATGATAACTATAAAAAGTGTCTTGGCATTGTTGGTAGTGGTAATAAAAATTTCAATGAACAATATTGTTTAACAGCACGGATGTATTCTAAAAAATTCAACACCCCATTTTTAGCTGACTATGAGTTACGTGGTACTGATGAAGACATCGATACTATTTATAGTATTCTTCAAAAACGTTGGAAAGATTCTCAAAACAATTAAATGCTAAAAAAGATGACATTGGCAATTGCCAATGTCATCTTTTTTAATATATTGATTGTTATTTTCCGGTACTGATGTACCAAGTTACACCATACTTATCAACAATCTGTCCCAACTGTTTACCTACCATGTGATCCGCAAATGGTAACGTCACTCGCTGTTGGTCAGATGATGCTAAATGATCAAATAGTTCTTTTGCTGCAGCAGCATCTCCGCCAAAATCTAAAAATATCGATACTAACGATGAAGCTTGTGGCATGGTCATTGTTGCATCACCACACAGTATCCGCTGACCTGCTACGACAAACTCGCCGACTGCCGTTGTTCCAGAAAGGTCTTCAACATTCAATCCTAATCCCTGCACCTGTTCTTCGGTGAAAGGAGTTCTTGTGATAATTTCAGCCCCGAACTCTTGAACATAGTAGTCCATTGCCTCTTTCGAATTTTCGAAAGTTAAAAAGGGGTATATATCTGCCGCCATTGTATTCCTCCGTAAAAAGATCTTCTTATAGTATATTTGTTTAGACAAACATAGTCAAATTAACGTCTTGAATATGCTAAGATAAAAGTGATTATACGGAACGGGAGAAAAATTATGCAGCAAAATAAATCTTTAAAAAAAGCCTTCTTAATTGCAGGCATTATTTTATTAGGCGCATGTATGCGATCACCATTTACGGCATTACCTTCAGTTATTACCGAGATTGCTGATTCTTTTCACGTTCCCGTCACCAGTTTAGGAATGTTAACAACCATTCCCCTACTTTGCTTTGGAATTTTATCATCATTTGTTCCATTGATTTGTCGCCGTGTTGGTAATAATGTGGCAATTCTCGGTGCATTAATCGTGCTTATCATTGGAGCCTATACCAGAGTAATCTCATATTCCGCCTTGTTAATTGGTACCCTCTTGATTGGCATTGCGATTACATTTATTAATGTTCTCTTGCCTGCGATTATTACCGAACAGCTTCCCAACCAAGTAGGATTGATGACTAGTCTATATGGTGTTGCGTTAGATATGTTCAGTGCTATTTTTGCGTACGTTATTACACCATTAACTTTATTATTCAATTGGCAAATCGCCGTTATGATCCTTTCAACACTGGTAATTGTCACACTTTTGGTCTGGTTACCCAATGTCCACCACCCCGTCCAACCAGTTAATAAACAAATCAAATTAGCAAAACATCAATCAGTTTGGCATAACTGGCGTGCATGGTGTCTGCTGTTTTACATGGCTGGTTCATCCATGTCTTTTTACATTACTGTCACCTGGTTACCAACTATCGCCAGAAACCATGGAATGTCAAGTAACGCAGCTAGTATCATTGCAGGTTTCTTGCAACTATTTTCGATGCCAGCGGCATTCGTAATCCCACTATGGGCTAGTAAAATGGCCAAACGTAATTCGTTAATTTGGGGATCATCTATTCTGACTGCAATTGGCTTTTTAGGCTTGATGCTGCCTACCAACAATTTTGCCTACTACACTATCATGACGCTCTGTCTTGGATTAGGCACAGCCGCCAGTTACTCACTTATCATGACCCTCTTTGGCCTTAAAACCAAGAATCCTAATACAACCCGAGATCTTTCTGGAATGGTGCAATCAGTAGGATATATTATTGCGGCACTAGGGCCAGTCTCTACAGGATGGTTAAAGTCGGTCACTAATACTTGGGATTGGAGTCTTTTAGTTTCATTTTTAGTAGTTGTGATTTGCACAATTTTCGGATTGCTAGCAGAAAAGCAACCGTATATCGAAAATTAATTTAAAAAAATTTGAACTAGACCAATTTTTGCTAAACGTTTATCAAAAGCCAAAGCCACAAGCCGTCGGTGGTTTGAGCCATTTTGTTAATAATTTAACAAGAAAAGAAAACGCTCCCTTTTTAATGCAATCGGTTGTTTTAAAGTATATAATCATACCCGATGAGTGAATATTTAATCACATTCAAGAGGAGTGAACATTTTGGCTAAGGAAAACAAAGCTGTTATTACGTTGTTTGGAGCTGCTGGCGATTTAGCACAACGCAAGCTCTATCCATCACTTTTTAAGTTATATCAAAAGGGTTACATTGCTGACCATTTTGCACTACTTGGTACTTCCCGTCGTCAAAAGAGCGATGAAGAGTTTCAAGAAATGGTTGCCAAGTCCATCAGTGGCATTAAAGAGACTGAAAAGGGCCAGGCTCATGACTTTGTAAAACACTTCTTCTTTCAATCACATGACGTCACTAAGCCTGAACACTACGTGGCTTTAAAAGACCGTATCAAAGATCTTAACGATAAGTTCGAATGCGATGGCAACCGTCTGTTCTACATGTCAATGGCACCTCAATTCTTTGGTACCATTGCATTAAACCTAAAGAAACAAGGTTTACTTTCTGAAGATGGTTACAACCGTTTGGTTATTGAAAAGCCATTTGGTCGTGATTTTGCATCTGCAAAGAAATTAAATGACGAATTATCAGAAACTTTTGATGAAAACCAAATTTTCCGGATTGATCACTATCTTGGTAAAGAAATGATTCAGAACATCGAAGCATTGCGGTTTGGCAATACTATTATTGAATCACTTTGGAATAACCGTTACATTGACAACATCCAGGTCACATTAAGTGAAAAGTTAGGTGTTGAAGAACGGGCTGGATATTACGACAATTCTGGTGCTTTACGTGACATGATGCAAAACCACATCATGCAAGTGGTTGCTCAATTAGCAATGGAACAACCAGTATCATTTACTGATAGTGATGTTCGGGTTGAAAAGATCAAGGCTTTACGGTCTCTACGTGTTTATACCCCATCTGAAGCGGCTTCCAACTTCGTACGGGGTCAATATGATGCTGGGCAAAACACTAACGCTTATCGTGATGAAGACGGTGTTGATCCAAATTCAAATACTGAAACTTTTGTCGCTGCTAAGCTCTTGTTTGATAACTATCGTTGGTCTGGCGTTCCTTTCTATGTCCGTACTGGTAAGAAGCTAGCAGATAAGTTTACCCGTATTGATGTGGTCTTCAAAAAGCCATTGATTGATATTTTTGCTAACCCACGGATGAAGTCTGATCAATCACTAAAGAGCAATGTGTTAACTATTTTTGTTGAACCGGACGCTGGTTTCTCATTACGGGTTAACGCCAAGAGTGCTGGTCAAGGCTTTAACACTGAACCTGTAGATTTGAAGTTCATGCAAGATGACTCTACCAAGGCTGAATCTCCAGAACCTTATGAACGACTCTTCCATGATGCCCTAGAAGGCAACCACACTAATTTTGCTTCTTGGTCAGAAATTGCCTATGCTTGGAAATTTGTTGATGTTGCACGGAAGCTATGGGACATTGAAGAACCACAATTCCCTAACTACATCCCTGGATCAATGGGTCCAGTGGCCGCTGAAGAATTACTTGAACGCGATGGCCGTCAATGGGTTTACCGCCTCAATAAGTAATTAATATAATTCAAAATCCTGAAACTGTTAGAACATCTAACAATTTCAGGATTTTTTTGATTTAACTGGCTTACTAATGATTGTTGATTAAGTAAGTGTTTATGAGCCAATTAAATACAAATGACTTATTATTGCATAAAATTCCAACTGTAATTTGCGGTTGACCCGTGAAAATGTGATAATAGAGTTGTAGCTAGTTTCACTAAGTTTAAGAGGTGACATTATTATGAGTACAAAGAAGAGCTCGGTTGAAAGACAAATGGGCTTTTGGAGTATCATTCTATTCGGGGTAAACGGAATCCTCGGCTCAGGAATCTTCTTACTTCCTGGACAAGGATATAACCTGTTTGGACCCGCTAGTATCTTAGCTCTATGTGCAGATGCTGTACTAGTTTTGATGATCGGAATGTGTTTCGCAGAATGTGCGGGACTTTTCACCGAAACTGGTGGTGCATACCTGTATGCCAAAACTGCCTTTGGACCATTCGTTGGTTATGAAGTTGGGGTTGTTACTTGGGCAATTCGAATCATTGCCGAAGGAACCCTGTATGTTGCGATTGCAACAGCTATTGGTGGTGTCTACAAACCATGGGCAACTACCACTGCTAAGAATATCATCGTAACTATCATCGGTATTATTTTGATTCTGATTAACATGACGGGTGTTAAAACTTCTGAAGTCTTTAACAACGTCGTAACGGTGGCTAAGTTAGTACCAATTTTATTAGTTGCAATTGTTGGATTATTCTTCCTTCACCCTGCTAACTTCCACCCATTCTTCTTACCAGGAAGCACTGCAAGTGGTTTTGCTAACGCTACGATCACTCTATTCATGGTCTTTACTGGAATTGAATCACTGGTTATTACAGCCGGAAACATGAAAGACGCTTCAAAGAACTTACCACGTGCACTGTTACTGGTAATTCTCATCGTTGCAACTATTTATATTCTAGTTGTTGTATCATGTGTTGGTATTCTTGGTTCTGGATTAGCACACAGTTCTGTGCCTCTGCAAGATGCAGCCCAAGCTGTTGCAGGTCGGGCCGGAGAATCCATTATCGTTGTCGGGACATTCTTATCAATGGGTGGCCTTGCACTAAACACTTCGTTTATTTCTCCACGGTTAGCTGCTTCATTAGCTGACAACCACCAAATGCCAAAGAAGCTCGGTGCTGAAAACAGTAAAGGTGCTCCTTACGTTGCCATTATTATTCACACTTGCTTGGCAATGGCTGTTGCTTGGTCTGGTTCATACACCACCCTGGTTGCCATTTCAGTTGTTTCACGGTTTGCTCAATACATTCCAACCTGCTTAGCAGTCTTGGTATTTAGAAAGACCAAGAAGGATCAAAAACGTTCCTTCAAGATCCCTGGTGGCTGGTTCATTCCAGTTCTTGCCGTGGTTGCTTCTGTATGGCTATTAGCCCACGCAACTGCAAAGCAATTAATCTTAGGCTTCGGTGCCTTATTAATTATCTTGCCATTCTACTTCATTACTGGCCAAAACAAGCGTGATAAGGCCTTGAAGGAAAACAGTGGCAAATAAATACGTGAAAAGTATTTAAACAATATTTCATGAGGAATTGTCTAAGTCATTTGTGGCTTTTATAATTCCTCTTTTTTATTGTTCACATATTGAACAAAGTCCAACACTCCTGGTTAGCAAAGCTATACCAATCAGGAATTTGACAAGCGTTTAGCAACCGATTGCACTACTTGTCAACTCTAATCATTCCCCACTTTAATTAGACCCATTTTATTTAAAAGAAATGTTTGTGCAAAGTTTCTCAAATAGTTTTAATATCGCTTTTCTTTCTGGTATAATGGGAACCGTAAAATGTATTTTATTAAGGAGTGTGACAACACAATGTCAGATAAGAAAGCGCAAATTGGTGTTGTAGGTCTTGCCGTTATGGGTAAGAACCTTGCATTGAACATCGAAAGTCGCGGTTTCACCGTTGGAGTATACAACCGTCACCGTAACCGGACTGATGAAATGATCCGTGACCACAGTGACAAGAATCTGGTCCCTAGTTACACAATTAAGGACTTTGTTGACTCCCTTGAAAAGCCACGTCGTATCCTGATGATGGTTAAGGCTGGTAAACCAACTGATGCTGTTATTGATGAATTATTACCATTACTTGACAAGGGTGATGTCCTTATCGACGGTGGTAACACCAACTTCCATGACACCATGGCTCGTAACGCTAAGTTAGACAAGTCTGGTATCAACTTTATCGGTATGGGTGTTTCCGGTGGTGAACTTGGTGCTCTCCACGGTCCTTCCCTGATGCCAGGTGGTCAAAAGGAAGCTTATGACTTAGTTGCCCCTATCCTAACTAAAATTGCTGCTAAGGCTGAAGAAGATGGCAAGCCATGTGTTGCCTACATCGGCCCTAATGGTGCTGGTCACTATGTCAAGATGGTTCACAACGGTATCGAATACGGTGATGAAGAATTAATTGACGAAAGCTACAACATCATGCGGAATGTTTTGAAGATGCCAGTTGATGACATTGCCAAGACCTTCGCTGAATGGAACAAGGGTGAATTAAGCAGCTACCTTGTTGACATCACAGCTGACATTCTTACTCGTAAGGATGACCTCGGTGATGACAAGAATGCTCCAATCGTTGATATGATTCTTGACCGTGGTGCTAACAAGGGTACTGGTAAGTGGAGTTCTGAAACTGCTCTTGATGGTGGTGCTCCACAATCAGTTATCACTGAAGCTGTTTACGCTCGTTACATCTCAATGATGAAGGACGAACGTGTTCAAGCAAGCAAGGAATTGCCTGAAGACATCGATGCAATTTCCATTGACGATAAGAAAGAATTAGTTGAAAAGATTCGCCAAGCCCTCTACTTTGGTAAGGTTATGAGTTACGCTCAAGGATTCGAACAAATGCGGATCGACTCCGAACGTTACGGTTGGAATTTGAAGTATGGCGAATTAGCACAAATCTGGCGTGCAGGATGCATTATTCGTGCACAATTCTTACAAAACATCACTGATGCTTACACTAAGAACCCAGATCTCAAGAACCTCTTGTTCGATGATTACTTCAAAGATGTTGCTAAGAAGTATCAACGTGCAATTCGTGATGTTGTATCTCTTGCCGTTAAGGCTGGTGTACCAGTTCCTGCATTAAGTGCTGCTATTAGCTACTACGACTCATTCCGTGCAGAAGTGCTTCCTGCTAACTTGCTTCAAGCACAACGTGACTACTTCGGTGCTCACACTTACGAACGGACTGACCGTCCTGGTAACTTCCACTACAGCTGGTATGAAGAACAATAGTTAATAAAGAAGCGAACGCCACAATGGCGTTCCTTTTTTTGTAATTATTTTTACCAAATTTCAAAAGGACTTAATGGACGATAATATCATCCGTTAAGTCCTTTTGAATTCATTTCAAATATTACGATTATTTTCTATCTAGCGTTATTTAATGTCCAGCTGCTTATTATCTAAACCAGTCCGAATAACTAAAACGTCGCATGGTGCATTCCGTTTTACAAAAGAGGTTACTGAACCAACCATTGCACGTTGTAATCTTGACATTCCACTAGCACCCATAATTAACAAGTCGTTTTTATGATCCTTTGGAAAATCAAAGGCAATTACGGTTTTAGGATTTCCCAAACGAATGTGGATGTCAATATTATCAAATTCGTCGTTTTGCTTAACTTTATTAAGTAGTTCCTTTAAATATTCAGTAGCTTTATCAACTAGTTGATAAGCAATGCTACCATCAGACATACCAGCAAAATTGTATGCCATTGCTCGAGTGTCAACAACGTTTAGTACGTCGATATGTGCGTTATTACGCTTTGCAGAAACAACTGCTTTTTCAAGCGCAGTTTCTGCTTGCTTAGAACCATCAACAGGCACTAAAATATTTTCGTATTCTTGATCCATAATCAACATCCTCCATTCACTCAACTATCTACCTTATTTTACCACATCCAACCTGTTTATAATTAACCAATCCCCAATCATTAGTCAGTTTTATCCACTTAAATTGACTTAACTCTCCAAGGAGCATACAATCAGTATTATATTAGGCTACTTAATAATATTAAGTTATCTAGATTTATGAATGAGAGGGTTATCCATGGATCAAATCGACAAAAAAATCTTAAATATGTTACAAGCCAACGCTCGTGTTTCACTTAAAGAAATGTCTGCTGCTTGTTACATTTCTTCACCAGCAATTGCGGCCAGAATTAGCAAAATGGAAGATACTGGCATTATTACTGGCTATCACACCAGTATTGATCGAGAAAAGCTGGATTACCATGTTAAAGCTTTTATCATGGTTCAACTAGAACCTAGCCAGAAAAGCGAATTCTACCCATATGTTCAATCAATTCCAAACGTGATTGAATGTAACTGTGTAACTGGTGAGTATTCTGAAGTTATGGAAGTGGTTTTCCCATCTACTGGTGCTTTAGATGACTTTATTAATGAAATTCAACGTCGCTTCGGTAAAACAAGTACTCAAATTGTATTCTCCACAAGCGTAGAACACCGTGGTGTAAAATTGTCTGAATAAAAAGCTGTTAGAGGGTGTCAGTCTCCCCCTAACAGCTTTTATTTTTTATAAATTCAGTAAACCTTCGATTTGGTCTAAACGCTTCTGTAACACTTTTAGTGAGTCATTTAAATATTGTCCGTTAGTAACATCTATTCCCGCTCGTTTCAAAATCGTAATTGGATCAGCTGAACCTCCAGCACTTAAGAAGTCCAAATAACGATCTAGAGCTCCTGGTTGCTTTGTCCATACTCGTTCTGAAAGTGTTGTAGCAATAGCCCAAGAAGTTGCATATTGGTAAACATAGTAGTTCATATAGAAGTGTGGAACATATGCCCAACTTTGTGTATCTGTTCCTACGAGCTTAACATTTGGACCGTAGTATTTTTCAACTAATTGACGGCTGATTTGATCTAAATAGTCCGCAGTTAAAGTCCGACCCTTCTGTTGCTCACGATATGCCGTGTCTTCAAATTCTGCAAATTGAGTTTGGCGATAGATTGACCCGATAAACCCATTAATTGATTGTTCCAAAATGAAAATTTGTAATTCACGATTATCACGATACTTATTTAACAAATATTCTGTCAGGATATTTTCATTAAAGGTCGATGCTACTTCAGCCAAAAAAATTGGTGCATCCGCATATTCAGATGGCTGATGGTGCTGACTAAACCAACTATGCATTGCATGCCCAGATTCATGAGCTAGAACAAATGTACTATAAAGTTTATCAGTCCAATTTAATAGAATATATGGATTGGCCTGATAAACACCAATTTGGTACCCACCTGATCGTTTCCCACGGTTTTCCGCGGCATCAATCCAGCGATTATCAAATTCCTTTTTCAAACCATCAATGTAATCAGGACCCATTACTTGAATCGCATCCATTACCATTTGCTTGCCTTCCGCAAATGTAGTACGTAATAAGTCCTTACCAGCTAATGGTACTCCAATATCATATTGGTAAAATGGCTCTAACTTGAGCGCTTTTTTCTTAATACTATACCAGCGATGTGCTAAATCTAGATGTTGATTAACAGTTGCTACCAACGTATCGTATACCTGTTCATCAATTTGATTGGCCGACAAGGATGCCTGTCGTGCGCTCTTATAATGACGAAGAGTTGCAATGGAATTTCGACTATCAATATAACTATTTAACGTTGCAGCAAAAGTATTCCGTAAATCATGATATGGCTTTTGATAAGCTAGAACTGCCGCTTTACGCACCTCACGATCAGTTGATTCAGTAAATTGGCTCCGATTCCCGTGAGTCAGCTCTACGGTGTCTCCGTTTTCATCCTTGATTTTACCAAAGTGAAGATCAGCATCATTCAATGTGTTATAGATAGTATCTGCACTGTCTAAGGAACGACTCAAACGACTTAACAATTGTTCCTCATCAACAGTGAGAACATGCCCTCTCTGCAGACGAATTTGGTGTAAAGCAAATTTAAATTCATCTAAACCGGCTACGTTTTTCAACCAGCGATCCAACTCTGCTTGATCTAGCTTTACAATTTCGGGATACATAAACGAAAGAGCAGTCTCAATCTCCGTCGCTTTTTGTTCCGCAACGCCATATAACTCCGTTGCCTGTGCATCTGTTGTATCACTATCCCGGCGCAAAAATGCATAAACATATTCACGCTCTAACGCTTCTCCAATGGACTTGGACATTTGCAGTGCTTTTAGTAAAGTTTCACCATCATCACCTAGATGACCAGCTAATTGATGGAGCTGATGCGCTTGACTGACTGTTTGCTCCAACTGATCCTTCATAGCTTGATCATCTGGGTACAATAACGTTAGATCCCACTTCAACTCTGTTGGTACAGCAGAACGAGCTGGTAACTCTTTTTGCCTACTCAATATTAATCACGCCTTCTTTATCAGTAATTATCATTATTTCCCGATTGAGAATCTTCAATGGTCAATTCTATCATATTTTTTCAGCAAAAATATATTCACGCTTTAGCTGAATTATAGTATCATGGCACTTAGTGTTTCATCGCTATTAGTCAGGGAGGTCCCAATGATTTCAAAAGAAAAAGCCAACAGTATTAACGGCCGCATCCTATTTTTAGCTATCTCAATTATTATCAATTCCTTTTTTAATGCTCTTACGGTTTCTACTCAGATGGGTAGTGCTATCTGGACCGCATCTGCTGTAAGTTTAAGTCACTGGATTCATATATCGCTAGGTAATATTTTGTTCCTTGAAGGAGTTATTGTTGCAATCACTAACCTCGCATTACTAGGCCATTTTGATTGGTTCCGGCTCCTCCGTAATCTATTATTTATTACCCCATTTAGTTACTTATTGGCCGGATTTGAAAGGATGTTCACTTCCTTAGGTGTTCCTCAACTTGCCATTGGCTGGCGAATTATTCTCGACATTGGTGGTCTATTTGGAGTTGCGGCCGCAGTTTCCCTATACCAGCGTGCAAATATTATTATGCATCCTAATGATGACCTGCCATATATTCTGCGTTTCCGTTTCATGCATGGCTCATCAGTTTATTCTCAGTGGATGAGTAATGTTCCACCACTGATCATTGTTGTCCTGGTATTTATTATCAAGGGCCATTGGTATTCATTTGGTTTTGGTACCATTTATAACATTCTTACTCAAGGATTTCTCATTGGATGGTCTGATCAACATTTCTTCCCGGTACTCCATCATCATCTTGAATTCAAAAATTAACGAAACAAATCGAAGGGTTCCAACGTTTAAACGTTGGAACCCTTCATTTTTTATGAATAGTAATTAGTTAATTTTAGTCATTAGTGTGCATTCAAAATGAAGCTAAAATCATAATCTTGATCAGCAGGAATGGTGTATTGTTGTTCAACAGCAGCACCCCAACTATCAATTCCGCCAACTCCCCGAACTGGGCCGGCAATAACAAGCACTGCGCGGCGTGCCAATGGTAGCTCTTCATCATGCGTTGCAGATTCGAATTCTTCTGCAGTATAAGGCAACAAACTGAAATTAAACGGCTGCTTATCCTGACAAATGCTAATCGCATAAGAATGGTTGACAGCTTGAGCATTATTCAAAGTTGTTTCACGTAAAACTTTTAATTGTTTCGTTTGCATATGCATACCCATTTCTTGGGGAACCAGGTATGGAGTTAACGGCATACCATTAACTTGATAGGAGCCCTCCTTAGCACCAGCCATCCTATCTGGATAGGTCTCTCCTGAAAGGCCTGTATATTCATAACTAGTTGCCACCGTTGGCATTATCATTCGAATTCCAAAAACCGGTAAGTCTGGTAGACCCTTATGACCATTGTAATGAGCAGTAACAGTAATTTCTCCATTTGATTTTACAAAATATTTTACTGAGCTTTCAGTGGTTGGAACAGTGGGAGTCTGATAAGTAAACTTAATTTGAACTGTTTCTGCCTCTTCATTGTCGGTAAATTTATTATTTAATGGCGCAATTGGCAACTTAGCAAAATGGTGACTATCTACAGTTAAATCAATATCAGTGCACCGTGGAAACATATCAGCTCCTAACCATTGTGCACTTTCGTATGAAAATCCGTTTCCTAAATCATTGCTAGTACTAGCACGCCAATACGTTGGATAGATTGGTCGATATAACCACTCCTTACCATCAATTTTTAGTGATTCGATACTGCCACGTTCATAACTAAAGAGGTATTCAAAGTCTTGATTGTGCAGTCCCAGAATTCCATCACCATATACAACCTTCATCTTATTTAAATTGGCCATAATAATATTTCACCTCCTGCATTGCGGGTTTAGGTTTCCGATTAGCAAACATTAATCCGTCACCGGAAAAATCACCATCAGTGTGTCGATCATCAAAGTCGCCCCCATAACGCATGACATTACTACCGCTAATTGGGTCATAAACTTGTAAAGCTTGATCAATAAAATCCCAAATATATCCTCCACAATACGTCGGATACTTCTTAATTAAGTCCATATAGGCTTTCATACCGCCAACTGAATTGCCCATTGAATGCATATATTCACATTCGATAAACGGCTTGTCTGGATTATTTTGTAAATATTGCTCAACATCTTTAGGTGGTAAATACATTCGACTTTCGAAATCTGAGATTTGCTGTCGATATCGTGGATTCTGGCAAACTCCTTCGTAATGAACAAGTCGTGTATCATCATGCTGCTTATAAAATTCTTGCATCTTAACAAGGTTATCCCCAGCATAGGATTCATTCCCCAAAGACCAGAATAGAATACTGGTGTGATTTTTAAACGTCTCGTAATTTGTCCGTGCTCGATCAACAACCACATCTAACCATTCTGGAACAGATCCTGGAACATTGTATGAAGGTTCCACTGCCCCCATTTTCTGCCATGTGCCATGTGATTCCAAATTATTTTCCGCCATCATATAAATCCCGTTTTGATCACAAAGGTAATACCATGGTATTTGGTCGGCATAATGACAAGTCCGCACGGAATTAATATTATTATCCTTAAACGTTTTAATATCATTAGTCATATCACTTAGTGTAATACAACGTCCACTATCACAATTCCATTCATGACGGTTAACCCCTTTAATAATTAAACGATGTCCATTTAGTTCCAAAACGTTGTCATCGTTAATTTCAACTTTTCGGAAGCCAAATTGATATGGAATTACCTCCACAAGCTGTCCTTTGGAATCATGAAGAGCGATCGTTAATTCATATAAATAAGGATTATGATTGTCCCAGAAATGAACATGGTTAATACCTTTAGATACAATGTCTAGTGATGATGTTACTGCTTGATCAGTACGCAAAATACTTTTGCCATTCTCGTCTTTAACTAATAAAGATACCGTTCCGTCAATGTCACCATTCACCTTCATTTTTATTTTAAGATTTCCCGTCGTGAGGTCATCGTTTAACGTTGGCTTAATTAAAAGGTCTTCAATATGAGTAGTTGGGGTTGCTTGTAGTGTGACATCACGGAAAATCCCTGAAAAGCGAAACATATCTTGATCCTCTAAATACGAGGCAGTACTGTGTTTGAAAACCTCCACAGCCAAGACGTTATTATTATCTTTCACATACGGTGTCAAATCGAATTCACTCGGGGTAAAGCTATCTTCAGCATAACCAACAAATTGACCATTAAGCCACACATAGAGTGCTCGTTCAACTCCCGCAAATTGAACCCGAACTTGTTTCCCTTTCAGGCCTGGTTCTAAGTTAAAGCGAGTTCGGTAGCAACCAACTGAATTGTCAGTCGCTTGACTAAATTGTCCCTTCACCACTTGCTGTCCATTAGTAAAGGCAGGCCGTCTAAAATGGTGCCCTTCCCAAGGATATAAAGTATTAATATATTGATTCTGTGTATCACCGTGAAGTTCAATCATACTAGGTACTTTAATCTGATCCCAATTATGATCGTCAAAAGCTGGCTGGTAGAATCCTACTGGTCTCTCCTGAGGACACTTAGCAAAATAAAATTTCCATTGACCATTTAAAGATTGCCAATAGCTACTTTGTTTTTCTTCCTTCTCTCGATAATTCCGATACCAATAATGATCACTATGAGCTGCAATCTGATTTACTCTAAACACTCGTGGATCATCTAACCAGTCTAATTCTGCTTTCATGATCAATCCCTCCTCGCTATTTTGCTAGCGCTTTCATTAGTTTTAAAAATAAATAGGGATTTCTGACGTGTACCCAAAAAGTTGGAAGTTGAATATTCTAGCTTAATAATTGAATAAA
>ENA-ORUR01000539-ORUR01000539.1-human-gut-metagenome-genome-assembly--contig:-NODE-539-length-15358-cov-4.43606_pt1 | contig 15358 bp, 15 predicted proteins | sample MGYA00242086_ERZ509223 | MGnify/ENA primary metagenome ERZ509223 (study PRJEB26280, sample SAMEA2338820) | human gut metagenome | biome: human gut; feature: human-associated habitat; material: faeces... | reverse complement strand
AGTGTTCGTGATACACCTCATCGCGGTACAAAAATAAAATCAAATCCGCATCCTGCTCCAGTGAGCCGGAATCCCGTAAATCCCCGTTTGTCGGGCGCTTATCCGCACGTTGCTCCAGTTGCCTGTTTAACTGGGAAAGAGCCACCACCGGACACCCCAGCTCTTTGGCCAGTGCTTTCAGATTGCGGGAGATTTCACTGATTTCCTGTGTCCGGTTTTCCTGTTCAGGACTGCGCATCAGCTGAAGGTAATCCACAATAATCAGCCCCGGCGTACCCACTTTACGGCGGTAACGCCGTGCACGGGCACGTAACAGGGAAGGCGTCATATTACTGGTATCATCAATCACCAGACGCTCACCCCATTCGGCAATCTGCGACATGGCGCCCCCAAGACATTCCCAGTCATTTTCTTCAAGAGATGCACTGCGGATAGCTGTCAGTGGGACATTTCCCAAATCACTGAGTAAGCGCTGCATGATTTGTTCCGCCGGCATTTCCAGACTGAAAAAAAAGACCGGTTTTTCTGCCAGACGCAAGGCATTCTGTGCAACAGTCAGCGCCAGTGCCGTTTTTCCCATCGATGGCCGTGCGCCCAGTAACACCAAATCACCCGCCTGCAAACCACAGGTTTTTTCATCCAGTTCACTGAATCCCGTTGGCGTACCGGTTATCCCTTTTGCACTTAATGCCTCTTCCAGATGCTGAACAACATTATTCAGGATATCGAGCAACGACGGAGAATGGGCAGACTGCCCTTTTTCTGACAGCTGAAACAGCCGCTGTTCAGCCTGTTCACATAACGCCGGAATATTCGCCTGAGCCGCCACACTCTGGGTGGATAACATATTCCCCAGCATCATCAGGCCACGGGCACGACTTCGCTCCACCACAATTTCCGCATAGCGGACAATATTGGCCGCACTGGGGGTGTTTTTGGATAATTCAGCCAGATATGCAAAGCCGCCCACCTGCTCAAGCACGCCGTCTTTTTCCAGTACATCACTGAGTGTGATTAAATCAATCGGGCTGTTTATCTGACACAGAGCGGCCATTTTCTTCCAGATTTCCTGATGCGCTCTGGAACAAAAATCCTCCGCCTGTAATAACGGTGCCACTTCATCCCAGCGGTCATTATCCAGCATCAGCCCGCCCAGCACGCTCTGCTCCGCCTCTGGCGAGTACAGGGTTTCAGGTAATACCGCAGAAGAAGACTTTTTATGCATTGAAAAGCCCTCCGTTAACCCGAAATGCCCAATTCCCACCGTGTAAATAAATTATTTTTTTTGGAATATGAATTGTTGGTGTCGGACGAACAGTCGTCAGAAATAAACTCCCTGTGACTGCCCAACTATTTTCGGACTGGTAAGTTTGGCGACCCCGATCTGAACGTACAGGCAGCCTATTTTTATCCATAACACATTTAAAGGAACATTTATGAATACAAAAAATCAACTGCCGTCCGACATTGATTACATTGTCCTTTTTGACAACAACACCGATACGGGCGAAGCCTGTTTTGAGCGGTGCGAGCCCCCTTTCCGACACAGGAGTATTCATGGACGAACCTCCCGTTTCAGCACATCATCAAAACGGGTTTTCCACTCTGGAAACAGCTCTGAAACAAGATGATGCATAATGACTGCGGCTGCCGGTGTTTTACGCTGAGTCCGGTATTCCAGACGATGCACCGGTTGTCCCTGTGTATGACCATTTTTAAATATTTCCAGTTTGGGAACAGCGGTTTTCAGTAACGAAAGAGAAATCGACTCCGCAAAGGGGTACGCTTTTTGGTCAATAATCTGAGTTAATTCAGTCAGTGTTGCACGATCTAACACCGTATCTTCAACACAATTAGCAAGAATGTGTATTTCCGGCAGGGGAATTCCGTAAGCCGTCAGAGGAACCAGCCCGCCGATTAACCCCAGTGTTCCCCGTAAAAATTCACGTGTATCCGGCAAAATAGGTTTGATTATCCCGACAGCGTAATCTGTGGCAGCTAACAGAATGGTTTCCAGCATCACCGACGCCGCGCCTTTTGAATCAATGATAATCACATCGTAAGAGGCGAATAACGGATGTTGCAGAATATTACGCAGGCGCATTCTGCCGTCAGGCGCATGCAATATAGCCGCCGGGAGACGATCATGCGGATCGTTAGAAATGATGATATCCAGATTAGGGATAACGGAGCGTGATATGATGGTATCCGACCGGGAAAGATCGGTCAGTTGCATTAACAACTCAAACAAGCCGTTTGGCGCTTCATATTCGAGTTTAAACAGACTGCTGGCTGTCGGCTGGGAATGATCGCCGTCGATCAACAGGGTTTTCAACCCTGCATCAGCACAAAAACCCGCGATATTGCCGGCTTTGGTTGACTTTCCGGCACCACCTTTAGTGGAAATAATTGGTATAATTTTTGACATAATACACTCATCATGTATATGTCATTAGGTCAAGAATTTTTTTGTAAAACCCTACGATCAATCACGTTCTAATACTCTGGGATTGAAAATCCCCGTGTCCTTGGTTCGATTCCGAGTCCGGGCACCATATTTCTTTTGTTCGTCAGTGAGTTAAATCTCTGAGAGGGCAAACAAGAGTTGAAAAATAATATAATTTGGCACAGTCACTTTATGTTAAAACTCTTAAACTAAACAGTCTTGCTCATACCAAGGCTGTTTTTTTTTATTTGTCACTTTTACTTTCTTTCCTAATCACTGTCAAATCTAGATACTCCTCCTGTTATTCTTATCACATCAATTCCGCTTCAAGTATATCTCGCAAGTTATCAACACTTTCATCAATGTATTCTAATGTCGATGTAATACTGGCATGCCCTAATTGTTCTGCACAACTAAATCTGCCGTCATTCGTTTATCGATGTGTCAACCCGCAATACGGCGTGAGTATAAGTCCATCACGATGACTAAATACACCCAGCCCTCCCCTGTTTTTAAATAGGTCACATCACCCGCCCGCACTTCGTTAGGTGCGTGAGGATTAACATTTTGATTTAACAAATTATCGACTACCGCATCACTGTGTTTGCGTTTTGTGGTGACTTTGTAAGCAACACGCTGAGTGACGACTAGGCCAAGCTGAGCCATTAGCTTTTGAACGCCATAAGCACTCACGCTAAAGCCCTCTTTGCATAACCGTTTATGTCACGTTATGTAACCTAAGCTATTTCGACTCTGTTCAAAGATAGCTTTGGTTCTGCGGTGATCAATTTTGCTAGGCGTTTAAGCCAAGCGTAGTAGGCAGAACGACTTATTTTCATTAACTTACAGAGCTTCTGCACGGGAAACTGAGAAGATAATTGCTTAATCGTTTTAAACGTTACTTGGTTTCCTTTAGCTGGAGGGCGCTACTTTTTTTAGGATTTCTTTCTCCATCCTAAGTTCTTTATTTTCTTTTCGAAACCTTAATAGTTCAGCTCTCTCATCGGAATTCAAGCTACTACCGGATTGCTCAGCGTCGAATTTTGCTTTCCAGTTATAAAGTAATTTATCGGTGATCCCTAAAGAAGCTGCCGCTTTTGGGACGCTATAACCTTGTTTTGAGACTAATGCGACCGCTTCTTGCTTAAACTCAAGAGTATAAACTCGGTTTGTTCGTTTTTTCATTCAACACTTCAATAGTTAAATTATATTCCATTATTAAAGTGTCTTGTTTGATTAAAGCAGATCAATTAGGCAGTCGCTAATCCTTCAACACACATTGTTGCCGTAAGAAAATATCAAGAGCTTGAGTAATCAGAAATTAATTTTGTAATTAAAACCACTAACTACACCATAGATATGCAAAAAGAGAGTCTAAACTCTCTTTTTCTGTATCCAATAACTATTTATTTTATGAATGATTTACTGATTTTATAGATTTCAATAAAGCATTAAAAACTTCATTCTGTGATGCTCTGATCCTTTTTCCTTTTGGAGTAACAAAGGTCACTTCTTTTCCACTACGACTACAAACAGTACTAACAGTACTTCCATCTTCTCTAGTCTGAATAATGTGTGGCGTTTGGAAAAACGAAGACTCAGGCGTAACAGATTTTCCTTTTCTGGTTACCATACCCAACTCCTTAGTTTGCCATGTTGATTGCATTATAGTATCGCTCATAAATCACTCACTATCAACTGAGCGGTTATTTTGCTCAAACCAATTTAATAAATCATCTGCTGAGCGGTAAAGTATTTCTTTTGAACCATCACCAGTTAAATCCTGAAAACCATGTTTTTCAACATAGTATGTTGCAACACTTTCATTTATAGGAAACATGAGCCGTACACCCGTCCCTTGTGTCAGTAACAGAAAAAACACTATGGTATAAAGCATAAACTTAAGCGTATTTCCATCAAGAATAGATGGTTTAATTTGAAAGTTCTGAATCATTTCAATATTCAATACATTATCAGAGCAATATTCACAAATGCAGGCTCCAGCAGGCCTATTTTGCATATCTAAAAACTTAAAACAAAAGCTAAATCCATTATCATTTTGAAATGTTTGTCCTGCGTGATCCCAAGGAAGTTGCCTCTCTGGCGGAAAATTTCTAGTACTTGCAATACACCATGCTAAGTCTGATTCATTTAATAAATATGCCATAAAAGATTGCTCAGACTGTTGAAATAACTCATTAGTTAATCTAATTGCCTCCTCACCACACTCTCGTATTGTTAACTCAGGCATCAGCAACTCCATCGCATCTTAATCTTAATTAATAAAAAGGAATAATCCCTACAAATACTTTTTAAAACACCCTATTGTCACAGAAATAGCTATCCCTATCAAAAAGATAGAAGGCAACAACAAGAAATTCGGATAAACTGCAAATGGCAATGATAAATACAATACACAGGGAATATAAATTGCGGGCTTGATTATTCGCTTAGCATGATGATAAACAAAACTAGATTCATAAGCTGCACCATATCGACGTAAATCACGTCTGACCAAACCATCAACAACGGCGACTATTATCACCAAGATAAACAATGGAATTGATAGCACGAGAATAGTGACTCGCATTATCACTATTTGTAAAACAAAGAATGTTGCCAGTAAATATTGTTCTCCTATTTGGAACGCTTTTATTGCTCCTACATTAATCCCATCAGTAACACCATTACCCGTTTTTATAGCGAATAATGACATCTTCAGCAAATTATCCTGTATCCCTTGTGAAAAATCAGTGACCCAATAAATTGTTGTTATCACTGGTGAGAATACAAATATACTTTGTGTAAAACTCTCAGCAAAATAAGTTCGTTCAATCAGCATAATTTGGTAACTATGTTGCGCTCCCTCTTTCTCCCAAAAGAAGAAAATACCGATATATTCCAATACCAAACTAAACAAAAGTGAAGCCAATAAAATGCCAATAATCTGCCAAGGTATATCCCACAATAATATGGTAAAAAAGCCACGCTTTTTTAGTGATGCAGGCAATGGTGTTGATGATGTATTTAACTGTGACATATCATTTTTTAAATTCACTGATTAGCAAGAACGCTATCAGACCACCAATTATCACTAGTTTTATAATCAAAATAAAAAATATTTATTATATTTATACAAACAACCAACCCTATACATTCATAATGAAAATATTTTATATTTATTATATTGCTATTCATAATATAGACTTAGCGACTATATTAATTATAAGTTCTATTATTAAAAACAAAACAACAAATAATTAACAAGCAACATATTAATTAAAGACAAAACTATTCTTAAAATGATATATTTTGATCTATATCACAGTATAATTCGGGTGTTTAATTATATTAATTTATAGTTGTTATATAGGTCTTAATAATTAACGGATGCGAAAATGGAAAATAATAATCGATTTTGGCCACATATAAGACGTATTACACATATAATGATGTTTTCACATCGTTCATGTTTTGATTTTAATCTTTTCAACGCTCAAAGATAATCTCTCTATTGGCATCCATCACGTGGTTTGCATATTACCAGCGTATGGATAGTCAACCTCTTTACCATTATAAATCACATTTTATGTGACTATAATGGATTCTTATTGATCATTCATATTCCTGGTTTTTATGCATAGTAATGTGCAGTTAATTAGTTCTTATTATTGGTAATTTTGCTAAAAACATATTACTAAAATTATAAAAACCATCATTCTATACATTATTTTTATACGTGATGACATAAATATAAACGTGATTTTTATAACTCGACACTCTATCGAGGGAAAAAACTCGCATTTATAAAAATAAAAAAACTGAAATATTTTTACTTAATATTTCAGCGGGAATTTTTTACCAAAAAAAGGTATTAAAAATGAAAAGTTATAAAATAGCGGTCAGCTACGATATGTCTGACTATATTTCAACCCACCGTGAATGTGTCGATATTCTACATACTGATTTTTCTGATGTTGCCGTGATTATTATTTCACTTGATGACATTCAGAATGGAAAGCTTAATTTAATTGAAAAAAATGGCTTTGAACAGCCTATTTTTGCCATTATTAATAAAGATGAAGTTATCCCTGCTAATATTATTAATCGATTAACTGGTGTAATTGATTTAAATAAAAAAAATAGTGAGTTATATAATAAACAACTAGAAACTGCAGCGTTAAAATATGAAGAGAGTCTATTACCTCCTTTTTTCGGCAGCTTAAAAAAATACGTTGAACAAGGAAATTCAGCTTTTGATTGTCCTGGGCATCAAGGAGGTGAATTTTTCCGCCGTCATCCTCTAGGTAACCAATTTGTCGAGTATTTTGGTGAAAACTTATTCCGCTCTGATTTATGTAATGCCGATGTTTCTATGGGTGATCTGCTGATCCACGAAGGTGCCCCATGTGCCGCACAACAACATGCAGCAAAAGTCTTTAATGCCGATAAAACTTATTTCGTACTTAATGGTACATCTTCCTCAAATAAAGTCGTTCTTAATGCCTTATTAGCACCAGATGACCTAGTATTATTTGATCGTAATAATCACAAATCAAACCATCACGGAGCATTAATTCAAGCAGGAGCAACGCCTGTTTATCTTGAAGCAGCACGTAACCCATTTGGGTTTATAGGTGGGATTGATGCTCACTGTTTTGAAGAAAAATATCTACGTGAACTCATCAAAGAAGTCGCCCCTACACGTGCAAATGAAAAGCGCCCTTTCCGCCTAGCCGTTATTCAATTAGGTACCTATGACGGAACAATATATAACGCACGTCAGGTAGTCGATAAAATCGGACATTTATGTGACTACATTTTATTTGACTCCGCGTGGGTGGGCTATGAACAGTTTATTCCAATGATGAAAGATTGTTCTCCACTTCTACTTGAACTGAATGAAAACGATCCGGGGATCTTAGTTACACAATCTGTACATAAACAACAAGCGGGATTCTCTCAAACCTCACAGATCCACAAAAAAGATCGCCATATTAAAGGTCAAAAACGCTATGTAAATCATAAACGTCTCAATAACGCCTTTATGATGCATGCCTCTACTAGTCCATTCTACCCATTATTTGCAGCTTTGGATGTGAATGCCAAAATGCATGAAGGTGAGTCAGGTAAACGTTTATGGATGAATTGCGTAAAAACAGGGATTGAAACCCGTAAATTACTCCTGCAATCCTGTAAACATATTCGCCCGTTTATTCCAGAAACTATCGATGGCCGTGCATGGGAAGATTTTGATACTGATGAAATTGCCAATGATCTCCGATTCTTTAATTTTGTTCCGGGAGAGCGCTGGCACTCATTTGAGGGATATGAAAAAAATCAATACTTTGTTGATCCATGTAAATTACTACTAACCACCCCAGGTATTAATGCCAAAACAGGAAAATATGAATCATTTGGTGTTCCTGCCACCATTTTGGCGAACTATCTACGTGAAAATAACATTATTCCTGAAAAATGCGATCTTAACTCCATATTATTCCTGCTAACACCTGCAGAAAGCATGGCGAAAATGCAGCATCTGGTCGCACAAATTGCTCGCTTTGAACAATTACTGGAACAAGATGCCCCACTGAAAGAGGTACTTCCATCAGTATATCATGCCAACCAAACACGTTATCAAGGATACACCATCCGTCAATTGTGCCAAGAAATGCATGATATGTATGTGAAATTTAATGTAAAACAACTGCAAAAAGAGATGTTCCGTAAATCACATTTCCCACAAGTCAGTATGTTACCTCAAGAAGCCAATATCGCTTTTGTGCGTGGCGAGGTGGAGTTAGTTGCCGTGGAAAAAATTGAAGGCCGTATCGCCGCCGAAGGTGCTCTACCTTATCCACCAGGAGTACTGTGTGTAGTACCAGGGGAAATTTGGGGTGGCTCTGTACAGCAATATTTTCTAGCGCTAGAAGAAGGAATTAATCTATTCCCGGGATTCTCACCGGAATTACAAGGTGTATATATCCGCAATGATGAGGACGGTCGTCTGCGGGCATATGGCTATGTAATTAAGCACTAAGTTAATTAATTTATGCGTGACGGAGTGTGAATAAGCATGCTCCGTCAGCCGGAGAGTAAAACGATGAGTACTTCAAAAAATAAAATGAGTGTATTGCAACTCACTATATTAACTGCGGTGAATATGATGGGTTCCGGTATTATTATGTTACCGACCAAGCTAGCCGAAGTAGGAACCATTTCTATTTTATCTTGGATTGTCACTGCAGTCGGCTCTATGGCTCTGGCCTATGCATTTGCTAAATGCGGTATGTTTAGCCGTCGTAGCGGAGGAATGGGAGGGTATGCCGAGTATGCCTTTGGCAAATCGGGGAATTTTATGGCCAATTATACCTATGGTATTTCCCTGTTAATTGCCAATGTCGCTATCGCAATTTCTGCTGTGGGTTATGGTGCCGAACTGATGGATGCGACAATGACTCCGTTAGGTATTTGTATTGCAACGATTGTTGTATTGTGGATCTGCACAATAGCAAATTTTGGTGGTGCGCGGATCACTGGACAAATAAGCAGCATCACTGTCTGGGGGGTGATCATCCCTGTTGTGGGTATTTCAATTATTGGCTGGTGGTGGTTCAATCCTGAACAATACATTAACTCTTGGAATCCACATAATTTTCCATTCTTTGAAGCCGTAGGCTCTTCTATTGCTATGACCTTATGGGCATTTTTAGGTATGGAATCAGCTTGTGCCAATAGTGAAGCGGTTGAAAATCCTGAAAAGAATGTTCCTATTGCTGTATTAGGTGGCACATTAGGTGCAGCCGTTATTTATATCGTATCAACAAATGTTATCGCAGGTATTGTGCCAAATATGGATCTGGCAAACTCTACCGCGCCATTTGGCTTAGCCTTCTCCCAAATGTTTACCCCAGGTGTTGGGAAAATCATTATGGCGCTAATGATTATGTCTTGTTGTGGATCTTTACTTGGCTGGCAGTTCACCATCGCACAAGTATTTAAGGCGTCATCGGATTCTGGTTATTTTCCAAAAATATTTTCTGCAGTTAGCAAAGCTGATGCCCCGGTAAAAGGAATGTTAGTTATTGTTGTTATTCAATCTGCACTGTCACTGATGACCATCAGCCCATCACTAAATAAACAGTTTAATGTACTCGTCAATCTAGCAGTTGTGACTAATATTATTCCTTACATCCTTTCTATGGCGGCAATGATTATTTTACAAAAAGTCGCCAAAGTGGAACCTCATAAAGCGAGAACCAGTAATATCATCGCATTCATTGGGGCGATTTATAGTTTCTATGCTCTGTATTCATCTGGTGAAGACGCCGTAATGTGGGGGGCATTAGCCACATTCTTGGGATGGACACTATATGGTTTTGTCTCCCCACGATTTGAAATGAAACAAAACCAAGACCTAATGACAAAATAACACACGCTATTCGTTATATTCCTCCCGCATAAAATTTCAGCGGGAGGGACTTTTCTCACAACAAAATAATCAGCATTGACAGGTACTTAATAAGCTACCTGTATGCTCCCCTGTCGTGGAGATAGCAAAATGATGATATCAGAAATCACCAAACCGAAACGAGGACGTCCCCCCAAAAATCATAGTCCTAATACAGATGTAAAAAATATAGTTATTCAAAGTGGTATAGAAATGTTTGCTGAAAAAGGCTATATCAGTTCAGACATTTGTAAGATATTAGAAAAAGTTGGTATCCCGAAAGGATCATTTTATTATTACTTTGGTAGTAAAGAAAAATTTGGTTTAGTCGTCATCCAACATTATGACAACTTTATTTCTAAGCAACTAGATAACTATTTGTCTTATACTGTATTACCTTTCCCCAAAAGACTATTAGCATTTTGTCACATGATAAAATCAGAAATGGAAAAGTATCATTGGCAACGAGGATGCTTAGTAAGTAATCTCATACAAGAGATTGTTAATTTACCCATTAGCTATTATAAAATACTGAATAATGTGATTTCTGGATGGCAGAAAAAGGTAGAAAATTATCTTCTAGAAGCACAAAAATATAAGTTTATAGCTGAAAATATTGATTGTAGACAAATGGCTATTTTTTTCTGGATGGGTTGGCAAGGAGCAATAATGCAAGCAAAACTAACCCGCTCTAATCAGCCACTAGATATATTTATCTCTATTTTTATGGCGCAGATGTTTGATATTCCTCAACATGAACTAGAAATTACTAATAATAAAATAATTTAATATCTCTATACTTAATATATAGTTAAGGTACTTTATAAATATTCATATCAATACATCAGAAGATTTAATAGTTCATTTAGTCATGAATTCTTAAATGCTTATTTATTTGAATCATTAAGCTAAATACTAGAAATGAGATAGTTTTGGCAACAAGTTTATAATTTACACTGACTCTATAAAATATAAATAGTCTATCGCCAAAAAACTATCGTAATAGTTATAAAATGTCAATTTAGTGTATCTCAATTAAGAAAAAATGATATTTCTATATAAGTTATTTTTCCCTCAAATTACAAGAAAAAACATATTGAAGTACAGTTCATATTGAGCACAGATTTATGGCAGATCTTGCTAAAATGGGGAAAAAAATTATTCCCCATAATAATAGAACTACTTAAGGATTAGCGTGGCAACCAAAGGATAGTGATCCGAAAGCGTCGATTGAATAGCTTTCACATCAGATATTTCAATATTTTTTGAAACGATTATATTATCGATGCTGAGTACTTTCATCATCGGATCTTTATCATGAAAGGTCTCAATCCAGCCATATTCACCTCCATTAGCTAATCGATAATTAGCTCTGAATATATCCAATTCATGAGTATCTTGATCCGCATTGGTATCCGCCAACAAGATCTTATATTTTCCATTACAATTGTCCATATCCTCTAGGATCGTTTTAAATTGTTGCTGGCGCAATGCCATAGATTCAAAACTAGGATGCGCCACATAAACATCAATATTCATACCATTTTTATTCACTACTGCATGAATATAAGATTTAGGTGCAACCGCACCGTTGTGCATAGGACCATCTGGTTCATAAAGGCTATCGAATGCTCTCACACTCTCCGCATTATTAGGATCGTAGTTGGCAAAAATTTGGTTAACTTCATCCTTATAAACAGAGGTTTCGTCACTGACCAAGTGGATATTTTTTGTATTACTTATTTTATACCGAGAAAGTAGGGCTATTCCCCAGCCACCATGAGCAAAGATCGACATCTCACCAAAGAACTGATGCTTAAAATATTCTTTGTTAAAATATTCCAATGCGTCATAGCTTTTTAATTGTTTAAAACGACGATTGTGATGATTAACTTCTTGAAGTCCAACAAGATCAACATTCAGATTTTCTAGTAGGCGACTTTGCTCTGCAGCGCGACCATAAACTTTACCATCAATATTATAGGTTGCAACAACCAGAGTATTCTCCACTGGCTGACTTTGCACTGGAAGCACATAAAATACAACACTGAAAGTACTGAAGAGCAATGCGGTGGCACAAAATTTCTTTGTCTTTTTCATAACTGACTTCTCTAAAGATCGTCTATTTTACCAAAGAACAGGTACTAAAAGCGGAAGGTATATGAAAATCGGGCTTTACAGAATCTGGTTTAATCCAGCTTATCCACTCCCGTTTTTGTCCACCTTGTCCATCAGCACTAAATTCCCCACGCATAATTGCACACATCAAGGTTTTATGATCTTGATCCTGCCAGAGCTTAAGTACGTCCAACTCTTTAAGATCGAATTTTCCCACAACTCTATAACCATTAGGCGTTAAGCTAGATATGGTTTCCAATGACTGCCAGTTCCATGTCTGATCAACTTTGCGATAAAACTCAGCTTTCGCATCGAACACCCGACCTTGTGAGTCAATCTCTGCAGTATAATATGGTTGCAATGCCTGACCGGTGGAGAAGAAAAGCTCCACTCGATCGGAAGCCAGCACAGCCTCATCCTTATCTAACTGTTTACCCACTTGAATATCATGATCCTCAACGTCAAAACGAAACCAGATGGATGTAGGCGTCCAAAGAGCACGAAATTCAGTTTTTGGTGCTGGCATATCTATCCAAGGAAAGCTAAAATCCGTTAGCAAGCTGGCCTTAGTCCACACACTGTCCTGTACTGCATCCTGTAATGAATGAATATTGTCGGTATAGGCGATAACATAATTCTTAGCTTGGCAAACGCCAGCTACAAGTAGCAGTGTTACGCCAAGATACAATCTGCTCTTCATTTTTGACCTCATTTTTGTTGATGCCTGTCTACAGTGTTTACGATCGTTCTCATATCTCATGAGAGGATCAGGCTATTGATTTTAAAAAACAGAAGACCAAAAGCAATCATCTGTAAGATCTTTGGTGTTACCATGCCTAACTTTTCATGAGTTTCAGAGTAGCCGTAAATGATCAGATATTCTGCCAGTACGCTAAACCAACTTTTTTCATAACGAGTCAAGGCAATAATCTTAGCGCAGTAGTTAGCGTCTCTATCACCTCTTCACCGAAATAGACAGTAATACATCACTAGAATACGGATACTCAACTTGTACTAGTTGAGTATAATAATCATATAAATATAATCGGATAAATTAAATTATTATAAAAATAGAACTAAACTCTTTTTTAATAAAATAAAACCAATATTAATTAATAAAAAATTTCAATATGTTTATTTTATTAGTTTAACTAGATAACTTATCTGCAATATAAGCAATCCTTTTTCCATATTCTTCAGCTGTTATAATATCACCTTTAGGAATAAAATCAGTTCCTGCATCTGATGGGCATTGTGCAAACATACCAATAGAAGAACCTAGTGAATTAATATCTTCTCTTGTTGATTTTGTTGTATTTGACGGTGGCATTCCAAGGCTAACCCATATTCCTTGATGCTGAGATGCTAAAGTTTGTAAATAAATTAATGTAACTTGTTTATCTCCATTTAAACTTGCACTTATTGTAAATCCGCCAAATATTTTATCTTTCCATTTACCTTCAGCCCATTTTTTCGAGGAGTTATCTGCAAACTTTTTAAATTGCCATGAAATACCGCCCATATATGTTGGGGATCCTAAAATAATAGATTTAGCATTATCCAAGATATTCCATTCACTTTGAGAAATGTCACCATTTTCATTTATTCTGATTAAATACGCATCAGCACCTATTGCAATATGTTCAGCTATTTTTTGTGTATGACCATAACCTGAAAAATAAATAACCACATTCTTTTGCATATCAAACTCCTTTATTCAATATGTAGATATAAAATGTTACCTTCAAAAAATGTAAGAAAGTGATCTCTTAATTACCACCCCCCAGAGATACCAACACCTAATGCAGTATTACTTGATGAATCCCATGATATATTGACCCTAATATTCGAATTATAAATAGTTTTTAACTGAACTCCGGCAGCAATCGCATTACCATTTTGATAGTTACCTACTCCCATTCCATATGAAAAAGTATTTTCTGACACATATGGAATTGAAGAAATGGCAGTTACACCTGCAATACCTGCATTGAGTTTCTTTTCCGTTTGGTTAATTTTATTATCTAATTGACCGAATTTATCATCCGCATAGCTTATAGCCGAACTAAACCGACTATCCGTATAACTTTTTGAACTAGTTAGGACTCTTTTATCCCCTTCATCTCGAGAGATCTTTTCTAAATTTATTAGGTTATCAGTGCGATGATTAATTAAATTTTCTTGAAGAATATTACTCGATTTTATATCGTCTATAGCTTCCCTGTTACTATTAATTTCGGCTGTATTCTCTCTTACTAAATTGGTTGTTTCTATCAATTGTGCCTTATCAACCTTATTTTTATCTAACCAATCGATCGCCTGCGTATTGTTATCAATACTATTTTGATAAGTAGCAATATTATGGGTGTTTGCGTCTACCCGTTTATCCGTTTCTGCTAGCTGTGCTTTATCCGCTTTATCTTGATTTAACCCGTTGATCGCATCTCGGTTAGCCTCAATACGGGTTTGGTGCATAGCAAGATTATGGGCGTTTGCGTCTACCCGTTTATCCGTTTCCGCTAGCTGTGCTTTATCCGCTTTATCTTGATTTAATCTGCTAATCGATTGAGTATTCTCATTCATATCTTGTTGAGTTTTTATTGCAATTTTACTTAATATATCTGCAGTATTAGTTAAATCTCTCGTTTTAAAATCTATATCTTTTATAGCGCTATTATATTCCTTTAATTCCATATTATGTTTATTAATACTTGTGGTATTAATTTCAATTTGCTGATTTGTTTTCTTTAAATTTTCATCTAACTTATTAATACTATCAGCATTTTCACTCACATTTTTATCTGTATTGTTTAAAGAAACCTTATCAGCCTTAACACTATCTATTTTAAATAATTGAGAACCATTTACAGCCTCCTTACTATTCTCAGATAAGGTGCCATCTTTTATATTAAATATTTTATTATTATCTAAACTGATATTATTTTGAAATTTAGAATAACCAGTAAACGTTGTTTCAGTAGACCTTATTGTTATCTTACCACTAGCCATTCCTTTTATTTGGGCTTTTGATGCATCATAACCATATTGTCCTAATCCATCTACCTCTGAATTTAAAGAAAAACGAGCATCATCATTTGTATTACATATTATTTTTGTAACAGAAGAATAATGTGTTAAATCTTTTTTATAACTCTCAGAGCCTATTGAAGAACCATATGTATCAATATGTTTATTACATAGTTGTAAAGATCCACCCGCATAAATAAATTCAGATGTAAAAGTAATTAGAAAAAAATAATACTTAAAATTGCTCATTAGGTTGTATCCTTTAATTTATAAAAAACAAGAACATTCACCTTGAAGAAATATTTTTATAATAA
>ENA-ORUR01000535-ORUR01000535.1-human-gut-metagenome-genome-assembly--contig:-NODE-535-length-15445-cov-8.80305_pt1 | contig 15445 bp, 16 predicted proteins | sample MGYA00242086_ERZ509223 | MGnify/ENA primary metagenome ERZ509223 (study PRJEB26280, sample SAMEA2338820) | human gut metagenome | biome: human gut; feature: human-associated habitat; material: faeces... | reverse complement strand
GAACTTTTCCACCTTGTCGTCGCCGGCCTGCGGTCAGTCAGGCAAGCCCAGGTGCTTGTTTTCCTGCTTGATCGCGTGGTCTCGGATCGCGTGCACCCGGGAAACGGCATCCACGAACTGCCACCATCTCTTAGCTTGGCGGGGTCAAGCCAGCCGGGATGCCCGGACGGTTACGCTGGTCCGCGCCCAGTTGCAGCACCAAGGTCGGCCGCAGTGATGAAGCGGGTCTTGATGCCGCACTGCGCCGCCCGATAGCGCAGTGCGATGGCCAGATGCGTCTTGCCGACTCCCAAGGGGCCTATATCGCCTTGGCACGGCTCCGGGCAGTTTCGGGGAGGCTGCACGCAGTGCGCGACAAGATGTATCTCAGCCGAACTGCGGTGTATTCTGCAATCAGCCTAGGGCCGCGCGTATCCGCTGCTTCCAGTCGAACACCCGGGCATGGTTGGCCCCAGATGAGCTTTCTTTCGGGTGATGCACAGAGTGCAAAGGCTCACAGTACTTCGCCATGGTGCCTGGCCAACGCAACGAGCCTTTCACTGTTCCCCTCAAGATCCTGTCTATGCATTTTCCTGCCTCAACACCTGCTTTGAAGCCCATGATCCGCGTTGACATGGTCTTCCGGTTGTCTGAGGTATCTATTTCTAGAAGGTAGCGTTGATCGCCGTTTTGCAGCTTGAACCTTACCAGCAGATAGCAGCGTGATTTTTCGTGATCAATCATGTGGTAGCTGCAACGTGGAACGGGCGGCAGAGGCCTCACTTCCAGTGCTACCAGCGCAACTCCAGACTCTTGGGTGATTTGTTCAAGAATCTCTCGGAGCAGCGAGAAGCGATCTGCAAGCCGTTCATGCTCGTCCCCATCACCCTCTCCCTCACCCAATTGTTGGAATTCTCCTGACGCTATGCTGCCCTCGCTCACAGGATCAGCCACGCCGAAGAGTTGGCTTTCTCTGCTCGGGCATTGCTCGTCGTCGACCTTCTTGCCATGACCGTTGGCACGCTCCCCGTTGTAGGCGATCTTGGTGCGCAGCTGAGCATCAAACGTGACTCCCTCAACGGGCAGATGAATCAACCTCTGCTCCTTGGCAGCAGTCGGCTCTTCGTCAGCATCCACCTCCAACTCTTTCGCTCCCGATGGCACGGATACACAGCCTGTGTTCTCTCCCCTGACGGGTAACTTGAGAGCAGGGTGATGGAAAAAAATATCACCGCGATGGCTAAACCGGAGCCCCTGAAGCTTTTCGATCTCCCAGACCAGCAATTCGTTGCTTTCCGGATCAAAGGGGCCTCGCACATCCATGGTGGTACCCGCGAGGGAAGTGGGTGCCTGAAAGTCGAACTGCCACCTGGCATACGCCGACTCTTGCAGTACCCGCTCTTGCCTTTGATTGAGGCTTTGCCAGATTGACTCGAAGGATCGCCTCACATCCTGATTCAGCAGCAGCCAACTGAAATGGTCTCTGTATCCCTTGATTTTGAGAAGCTGACTTGGGGCCCCCGTCTTCGGGGGCGTATGGATATGAACAACATCGCCCTCTCTGTAGATCGTGAAGGCCATGTCCAAGCCATTCGGTGCGAAGGCTGCACGAACGATGAAGGCTGCGTGGAAGAACATTTTTCGTGCCAGCTCGAATTTCGGCAGCCAGACGGTCAGACCATCGACCTCGAACACAAAGCATCGCTGTCCAGATATCTCAGGATTTGCAGCAAGCCTTCTGGCCAGACGTGGGCACTCACCCAACTGCCTTTCCCGCCAGGTATCTATTGCAGGAAGCACCACCGTCTTCTTGAAACCACTGGGACGATAAGGAGCCCCTTCTTCGCCAAGAAACTCGCGACCAACGGCCAAGACACACGACATCTCCTGTGCGAACCGCTGCAGCTGCAGCTGACCGTTACGCTCAAAGAGAGCCGCCAACTGCCACTGGGCCGCCGGAGTCTTGGCCCTGAAAAAATTTCCAACGGCCAGCAACCTGGATCCGTTCGGGATCTGACGAAATACTGTCCTATTCAATCCATCTTCCTATCAATCGAATGAACGCAGTGGTCAGTGGTGCCACCCTGCTTTTTTCCAATCCACAACGCTTTTCCAGCTCCCAGCGCCTAGACGTTATGCCTGTCTGTACATCCTTCAGCATCGCTGCAGTCAGGCGACGGATCTGATACTCGCCGACGGACTCGGCATAGCGATCCAGGAAGGTGCAGCAAAGAGGCAATTGATCGAGACGGTGCTCGACTGATGCCCGATGGGGTAGCTGCTGCAGGAACCAGTTGCGACTCCTGCGCGGAAGGCCCAGGTCTTCTTCGCTACCTCTACCAATCCGGATCAGCAGGCGCACCAACCTTATGTCACGCGCTCGCCAGTCGATGTGGCTGTTGTTGCCCTGTCGGCGCTGCCTGACCTGGTTCGCAACCATCAGCCAGTGTCGGTCATGACGATAGAGCCAGGCGTAACATGCCCCTGCTCCGTCTTGCCTGGCTGCCTTGGCTCCACCGTGATTAGCCAGTGCTTGCAGCCAAATGGCTCGGTACTGCTGCTTTTGCTCAAACTCAGCAGGGAGCAGCTGCACTGACCACTCGGAGGCAAGGTCGACCTGGCGAGTCTTCGCCTCGCTGATCAGCTCGCCAGCATGCTGGCCAGGGCGCAGGCTGGTCCAGACGATCAGATGCTGCAGCGCACTGAATCCCTTGCGATGCTTCCTGAACATCGCCAACAGCCAAGGTGGAGGCTCTCCGGATGTCAGCAGACCGTTCGCAGCAAGCCAATCCCTTTGATGGGATGCCAGGATCTTCTCCCAGATGACTTCAGCCCTGACCTGCCGGCCTCGCCTGGCGCCGCACTCTGTAGCCAGGTACCGGTACAGGTTGGTCCAGCGTCCGTAGCCAGGCGATTGCACCTCTTCGAGCGCCAGCAGCTGCATAGCAGCCTTGGCGAGCCTGATAGCCTCTTCGCCCACGGGACTCACGCGAAGATCACGGGGCAGAAACAGTGGAGAGGCTGTATGAAACTCGTGCCGCTGCGCTCGACGGAACGGGATAGGTGAGTTCAGGAGCTGACAGCCATGCTCGGGACAGGCATCTATCCCTTGAATCTGCCAGCTACGCCGCCAGTAGGGTTCACCGTAGCGCGCAGCCATATCTTCAAAGCAGATCGGGCAGTAACGCAGCCAATCGGGCCACTTGACCAAGGCCGTCGAGGCCCCAGACAGACCAATCGTCGGCCGGTCGGGAGCAAGCATGGCCTGAAAAAGATCGGTACGGCGCTCCGGCGGAATGAAAGGGGCATAGAGCGGGAACAGCGTGTGATTCAGGATCATGCCTTCCGCATCCAAGCCCGTGTTGTTCGCCAACGCAGTCAGGTGTGTGGGCAGATCGGTGATCGCGGCAACCTTGCTGTCACCGAAAAGCATGTGCAGCAAGGTCTTGTGGCTGCCTATCCCCAGATGTACCCGGCACCGGGCAATACCGCTGTAAAGCAGTTCGTCCGGGTAGAGCCTGGGGAAGTACATGTCAGCTCGCTCTCAGCAGAGGCCGTAGATCGAGGATCAAGCCAGCCTGCTTGAATCTGTCATAGGCCTCGCTTTCAGGCCCATCGGCATAACGTCGGCGCAGATCCTCCTCGGATAGGCACCCCCACTCCGTCCGCTTAACTCTGGAAATGCCGGGCCTCTTGGGAGCGTCCTGCGCGAGGTAGGCCGTGGCCTTGTGAATCAGGGCCGCCAGCGGGATGTCCGGATTCTCCGCCAACAATTCATCGGCCATGGGAATGGCGATGTCCCTCGGGATTTCCATACCTTCGAGCAGGGCGGCCAACCGCTTTGCCTTGTCATCAGCCGGAGGGGCCGGTGGTTTAGGTTGGGGGACGCTATCCAGAGAGCGAGTCAGGGTCAGCAACCGTCCCTCGATCTCTGGCATCAGCAGGTCGTCATATTTGGCGATCAGCTCGGGCCTACCGCTCCGCAAGGCCGCCAGCATCGGATGGACCGGTTTGAACTCGTCCTCGAAAACCCTGCGCAGCAACAGCGGCTTAATGCACTCGACACCTGTCACTATCGCCCGGATCTGCGCCAGCGCGAACAGCTTGATGACGATGTCCATGACCCCTTGGGTGAGGTCGTACATCGTAGCCTCCAGTTCATCATCCAGCGGCGCCGCATTTCGCAGCCACTGATACTTCCAAAGCCGCTTCAACAGACGCTTCCAATGCTCGTCCCGAGGCAACCTATCCCAGCGGATGCTGCCCAACCCGGAGACCCGCCGAGCAGCCCGGAACGTGCGCTGGAAGAACTTGCTGGCCCGGTGGGTGCCGACCTGAATGATCGGAACACCGATGGTGTTCACCAGCGACACGAAGAAATTGTGCATTTTTTCGGCACCACCGGAGCGTGCCTCGTTGAGGTTCTGAACCTCGTCGATGATCAGCACTCCGAGCGTGTGCAGATTGGCCAGCTGGCACATGGATGCCAGCAGACGTTTGGTACCCAGCTTCTTGCGTCCGTGGCTACGGCTGTAGTGGGTACCCAGGATCTTGTCTACTTCGTTGAAGAAGCTCAGGCACAGCTCATCCAAGTCACCGTCAATTGGGCAGTCGATCTTCAGGTAGACCAGTTGGGTGATGTCGTAATCAGGGTGATGGAGAGCTTGGGGGTACATGCCCAGAATCCGCTCCAGCGTGCGCGTCTTGCCGCAACCGGAGCAGCCGAACAGCGACAGGCTGTTGGCCGTAGAGGAGACACTCTGGTACACCGCCGCATCCAGATCCTCCTCCTCGACACGGCGATAGCCATTCTGCAGGTGCGCATACCAGGCACCGCTGGCCGGATTCCGACCGATGTACCCTTGACGGATCATCAGGCTGATCTTGCTCTCCAGCTCCAAGTGATGGCTCAGCGGCTGGAAGAAGCCGTGCAACAGGCGGGCAATCGCATGTGCCCTGAGCCGACCATCCAGAAGCGCCTCCTGCGGCTCGAAACCGGGAAGCTGCTGCAATAGATCGACCACCTCCTGCAGATCAGGAATCGGAGGCAATGCGCTGATGAGCGGATTGTCCTGATACTCGGGAAGCTGCTGCTCCTGGTAACGCGCCAGGGGAATGACTCCGCGCTGGAATTCTTCAGTCATCCTCTTCCTCCTTGAATATCAGGTCACTGAGATCTGGGAAGGCATAATCTTCCTGCTTCTCGCCCCGCAGTGGGATCACCTCGGCTGGCTTTTCCTGCTGTGCTTTATCCGGTTTGAATGCTGTTTTCTGGCGTTCCTGGCGCTTTTCCTGCTGCTTGTTCTCGCGGATCTGGGTTCCCAGATCCTTCGTGGTCATACCCGTTTTGAGCGGACTGGCATCCTCTGCCTGGGCAACGATGGACTCGATCTGCTTCAGAAGATTGCCTCTCTCTACCAAAGCTTCCGCCGCCGCGTTGGTATCGCTACGCCGTTCCTCTCTGGACAGCAGCCAGACATCCCAGAAGGTCATCCCCCTGAAGCGTCGACTGCGGTCGGCAAGATCGCAAACCCAGTAGTCCTTGAGACTATTGGACGGCCGCAGGTAGATGTGGTCGGCGCTACGCGGATCGTATGCGACCGTTACCCCTGTCGGCCGGCGCCCCTGGCCTCGGTGAAACCAACCCTCCCTGATTGCTTCCTGGCAGGTGTAGAAGCAGCCGAACAGTCTGATTCCCAGCTCCGAAACCGTGGCCGACTCATGGGGCAAGAGATTTATCCGCACCAGCTCCTCGGGCGCAGTACGTAACCGGCCGGTCAAGTTGGCCAAGCCCCAGTTCCACAGCATGACCGGGATGGCTGGCAGATCGCCCGGCATACCAGAGGTTCTGTCGTATTTGCTCAAGGTATGAAAGTTGTTGTGGTAGAGGATGCCGGCAATGATGATCTGGGTGAACTCGGGCAAGGTCAGACTGGCATCAAGTCTGTAGTCGTGGCCACCCCGCTTCCGGCTGGTGGTGTCCTCGACCACACCGCTGGCATAGGGCTTGAAACGCTCCTGCACCGTCCGGAAATAACGCTCGACGATCCCCTTGGCATCTCCTCGCCTGGCCGGTGCATTCTCGATGCGAACGCCGAAGGCTTGGGAAAATGCTTCCACCTTGGTGCCATTCAGTTCGCCCTTATCGGCCAGCACCACATCCGGCAAGCCTTTGACCGGCCAGTCGCTGGCATCGATCTCCACGCTATACTGGCGGCAATACTCAACCTTGTCGGCGACCGTGTTGGCCAATGCCACCATGGCACTGACCCAGGAAGGTCCCTCGAATCCGACGTACATACCAACGACCATGCGGCTGAACACGTCGATCACCATGTAAACGACAGGCCTGCCGACGATAAGGCTGCGATCATGTTCTGAAACCAGATAGATATCGGCGATGGTGGCATCGATCTGGTAGCGGTATCCTGGCCCCAGTGCCTCGGTCGTCGATGTACTGCTGAGCGGTCGGAAGTCCTTGGCAAAATCCACTGCGGACACCCTGCATGGCAAGGTGTCGGTGAAGTGATATTCGCGCCCATAGAAGTAACGGAACTGCCCCAATGTAGGCAGTTCGGAGGTCGGCAGCTCCGTCAGAACAGCACGGAGCAGATTCAGCCCGGCGGCGTAGGCATCAGGAATGGACGGATGTTTTTCCTTGAGCAAACGTTCCTCGATGACCCGGCGAAAAATGCGCTCGATGTCCGGCGTGACATTGCTCCCTTTCCCCTCCATCACCACTCTGGGCCTGCCCAGCTTGGCCTGGTTCGGCTTTCTGCGCTTGCCACGGGCGCCCGAGTTGACATAGTCCGGCAAGAGGGCATTCCTGCACATGCCTCGCTGCCAGTAGCGCCTCAGTAACCTATACACCGTCTGATTGGTGACACCATGGCGCTCCATGATGCCTCTGACAATGAGCCCTCTGGGGCGCCGCACGAAAAGCTGGGGGTTGTGCACAAAATCCGCCAGCATTCCCCAAGCTTCATCACGCTTCTGCTGATCAAGGGAACCTTCCTCAACCTCCCGTAGGACTGTTTCCTCGAAGGGATCGGCAATGCTCTCCAGCTCCCGCTCCATGATCAGACGCTCCAGCTCTACAATCGATATCGGTTCGGGCAACGCCGTGTCCGAATCGATATCGATCCAGATTGCCTGCTCGGTACCGGACCAAAGCAGGCGCTTTCGCAGTTCCCCCATCCGGAACACCTGATTAACGGGCAACACTGCTCAGCTCCTGATGCATTTGATGAGAGTTGGCAACCAGGTCTTTCGGCTTCAGCTCCCGGTAAGGAGTGTCAAGATCGAAAAGGAAACAGTGCCGGGCCAGCAACTGGCGTAGCCAATAGAGCGCCTGACCGGCCTCCAGCTGGCCGGAGGTATCCAGTCCTTGGGCAATAGCGGTCAGCTTCCGGTCTGGGTGACGCTGAAACTCGAGCAGAAACAGCTGCTGGTAATGGGCGAGATCGTCCTGAGCGATGTCGCCTTCAGCATGGGCAGGATAGAGCCATTGGATATTGGCAAATGCCACCTTGGATACCTCGCGCTCCGTAACGATGACCCAGGGAATACCTTTTTCCTGCCAGTAGCGCCTTTCAAGCTCAAGCCTCTCGATAACTTCAGGCTTCTGCAGGTCGGTACTGTACTTGGCCTGAATCGCGATGCTCGGGCGCTGAGGATCTTCGAAATCCACCAGAAAGTCGCTGGTCAGTACCTGCGGGGTACCCTTGTAACAACCGTGGGGCAGGCCAAGCTCCTCGGCGATGCGCACCGTATCTTCGACCCGCATCGGAAACTGTTCACGGATATCGGTGACATGGGGAGACCGATCCAAGGTCAGGAAGATGGCCAGTTCAAGATCGGATAGAAGATGGTGTAAACGCCGGGTCTTGCTGCCAGGCAGGCGGTGGGAGCGACCCAGCGAGGACACGTCCCTTGTGTAGATGAACGGCTTGTAGTCTGATCCCTGGCCTTGACCACGCCCGTCCTTGAGCCTTCTATCGATCTGGGCCTGGGTCAGCCCCTTGAATGTTCCAGACATGAGAAAGCCTGCCCCCGCTGTGTGATGACCTCAACATAGCGGATGCAGGCTCAGAATGAAACTTTATTTATACGGATGATACTTTATTTATACGGATGAACCTTTATTTGCATCCCACAGGTGTCCGTGAATAAGCAAGATTATAGGCAACGCCTGTGTTCAATTGTTCAATAACGGCCGGTGCATATCCATACGCTTCAAGCTTGCGGTAGGCAGCACGGTAGTCCTGCTGGGTTTTCACAGGAAAAATGTCGCCGCCGGTACCGTTGAATGCGATAAACCAGAAATGATCTTCGCCCGTTGCCAGATGTCTGCATCGCTTCAGGTGCCAGCCACCTTCCCTTGCCCAGCAAGTACGGTTGTTCCTGGCATTGGTCGTGTCATAGCCTTTTGATAAGAGCCAGCTATGAAAACTGGTTAGCCCCAGATCCTGTATATTCAGAGACGGGACACAGACTACCTGTAATGTATGGCGTGGACGAGGTTCTCTCACTTACTACTCCCGTTTAAGTGATATGCCAGCGAATACTTCCCGGCAATTGACAAACACCCAATAAGCTGCGGCACCATAATTCCTGCAACAATGCCAATCGGAATTTACTCTATTTAGGAGGGTTAAAATTTCGATCCACAAAGTCAGCCCATTCCTTACGGGTCATCCCCCCACGGCTCTCAACTTCTTGCACCCACCGAGGGTTTTCACAGCTGGAGGCGATAGCAAACATGCTACTTTTATCCGCTGATACCGTATTCCTCACGAATTAATGCTCAACTACAGACCGGTCAAAAGAGATGTCAATCATAACATCAGGCAAGCCGGTGACTAACAGGTTGCATAACCTCATTATCATTGGGAGATGTGCCCCTCCGCCGCCTTGCCCGAATCGACCTTGTTCGGTCATCGTGAAAGTCTGTTTGCTATTGTCGTTGGGGATAAACCATCAAGCTTTTCAGCATCGCGCATCAAGTCCGCAACCCCTTTGCTGGCGTGCCCCAAATCAAACACTACGACCGGGCCAACCTCTATACCCTGCCCAAGAAGCGCGGGATCAATCACTATGATCTGACCTAAATGCTCTGATTTTTTCTCAGTACTGAACATCGTAACCACTCTTATTAAAAGCTAACGTGGATGGTGTAACTTGAACTGGTGACTGCCCGTAGACAACAGTTTTCACAGATAAAGCGAATATTTTGCATGTCCTCATCCCACATAGTGTCCGACTCAAACCCAGGCCGTGCCCACCCGACCATCCTGCCCGCTTCAATACACCCTATGTGACAATCGTGCCCTGACCAGGCCGCACGCGAATTTTGAGGAAACAGGGAGAAAATAAAAAGAAAACAAAAAGTTATCGGCTGAAGTATTTGCACTGATCTCAAATCAGGCGAAGCCTGACAGCACGTATGGGTCTGGCAGGGGACTTTAGGGATGAGGACATGCAATTGTGATAACCCTCCCGCCACGGGGTCGGTTAAATTCGTATCCTGCCGGTGCAATTCCAACGGACGCATTACCAGTTCGCCGGGTAGCATGGCCAACAAAGCCAGGCATCGAGCACACGGGTTTCACTGACGGCCGCTGCATAGACGCCGGTATCCGGGAAGATATAAACCGGGGTGGCGTTGTTCAACTGGTCGCCTTCATCGGCCAGAGCACCGATCACCTCATGAGGCTTCAGCAGCATATCCGTTAAATATTCATCCGGGTGGATGGCATTCAGCGATATGGCCAGCTCCAGAAATTCATCCAGGGTGTGGCGGGTACGATACCCCCGGAATACTTCGTATGAAGGCGAGACGCATTCACCATACTGGGAACAGTCATCATACCCGGCCAGCTGCTCTTCGGTGAGTCTGGAGGCATGCTTTGCCACGAGACTCGTAAACTGCTCTTTATCGTCCATCACAATCCTTACACTGTAGGGGCCTGTATTGTCAGACGCGACCACCGGCTATGAACCGACAAGACGTCAGTCGCCTGCCAGCCCGGGCGAGGTGGAATACAGTTTACCAGTTCCGGCCGACCGACTTTGCCGCCAGGAGACGCTAAATACACTAATATTGAATCGTTGCATCTTCGATATCCGGGTGACATTCTGGTTCCCGGCTTTTCTGATCGGGTATGTAATGATCAATGCCCCCTCCCCCAGGATAAAATTATCAGGGCGCAAGGGTAGCTGGAGGAAGGATGGATACCATACATTTCTGCTTAATGCTTTTTTTTGCTTCCGACGTTCTGGTAATCTAATTTTTATCACGATTTGAAAATGATAAATGGAATACACGTAATGAGTTACGCCCACCTTTTTGAAAATTGCGATCATGTTATTGAGGGCAACATTCTCCTCGACATTGCGAGTACTCCGCCCGTTCTGAAAAAGGCCCTGATCTTTCTCATCCAATCCGGACTGGAGCGGGAGGCATTTAACGCTCAATTAACAGAGCTCATCAAACACCTTGAGTTTGATATTACCGCAGCCGAATTGTCAGCCCATCTGCTTACTCCGGGAAACGCCTGAATGCGGTTCTTTGTCTTTACCTTGTTTTAATTTCACTACATGCTAACGTATGCATACATTAGGCAAAATGGTTTCTCCAATGGAAAAGACGCAATCACCCGCAGAGCGCTTTTACGAAAGCATTTATTATTCTGATGAAAGCCTGGAAGAGGATTACCTCGCGGAGCTCCGCAATTTCAGCAGCGACCACTGGGACACTGCCCTGCGTGCCGCCCGTTTGTCTGCGGCGGTAAAGCGTTTCAAGACATCGGAGATGCTTCGCTTCATTCTGGAATTCGTTGTTCCCGAGAACGCTCAGGAAGACGTCCCCGATCTGACACCGCTCGCAGCGAAGCGGCTTTGCAACTCCCTGTTCGGCCGGTCTGGTAGCCAGTCCATTCTTGTCTATGTCTTTGGTCAGGCAGGCCGTGTGCATCGCAGTGCAACCTGTTCCCCCAAAACCATAGAGGCTATCGCTGATCTTTATCGTTCTGACGCTGAACGCTACTGGAATTCAACTCTTGCGACAATTGAAAGGGTCAAACACACCTACCGCGCAAAAATCCGAAACTCCTGATCTAGTTATTAGACCTTACGCCTTAATTCTAATGTATGCGTCCATTAGCATTAAGCGAAGACGGACTTATTCAGGATGTTTTTACCAAAGAAGAACCACTGGGATTGGTTTTGATGGCTGTGCCAATTTATATTACCGGTCTGATCATGATAGGTACTCTGTTCACATGTAAGAAATGAACAGCCTGTTTCTGTTTAAGGCGAACAGGTTTATTCTCTTCACGCTTCCATGCCCCCCCATAATTTCCCATCCCTCTTCAGAGCAATGAGTAATTTTTTGGTCCTTCAGATTCTCCCACCCTATTGTCTTCGCAGGCCGTCAGGCAGACACTTTTAAGCCGGTGGTTATAGAGACCAATACGGACGATTTCCTGGAGATAATCCCTTTCCTCCACCGTTAGTAACTGCCCTTCCTTTGATTTTGTAATCATGTCCTGCCAGTTAAGCAATTTCTCGTAATTCACATGCTCACTGGTGTCGAGGCAATGCAGCCGGAAGTAACGCATAAACAGCGGGAATTCGTCGGTCTGGGCGATATCTGAAGCTCTGACGGTGAGCCGACACAAACACACAATGGTGGCCTGCTGCATTCTTATCAGCACATTCATGCTCTGGGGTAAGTTGTCCGGCAGCTTCAGGGTGCTGTCGGAAAGGCGTTGTAGAAGTGGTCCTGCTTCCGCTGGCTCGCGGCCCTCATATACCTTCAGGGGCTCGGTCCCCAGTTCCTGCATCATGGGGTGATACAACCATTCGCGTGACTCCGTCGCATCAATGATGATTTTCTCGATACATTCACTGTAGGTACCATCTCGTCTACCAAGCTGAACCTGACTGATTTCGTATTCTATATCCGGCAGATCAATACGCAATGCAGCTACCATCTCCGAGGCATGGAGATGGTCGAACGTCAGTTTTCCGGCCACACTGCGGTCAATGTCCAGAAACACAGCTATGCAGAGATCGTTCACCTTCACAAACAGATCTGCCGTTGCGCCGAACATGCTTCCGCTGCCGCTGACTTCATCAAGTGGGACCGTGCCTCCATCGTAACCGGCCAGAAGATGCGGGAATCCTAGAAGTTGTTTTTCCTGAATAACTTCAATAATTTTTCCCCGAATCGCCTCCATCAGGCCATCACAATCACCGAGGAGATCGGTACTGTGGCTATAGTGCCAGAGTTTGACCTCTCCCTGTCTGGCTATCAAATCCGTACGACACCCAGGACAGATGCAGTTGCATGCGCTTCCTCTGCTGACTTCCGTGATGTCCAGAAACCGTCCGGTATCGCGATGGAGTCCGAAAGGAATCCCATAGGTATAGCTTTTTCGCATGTCAGTGGCCCCGCTGAATACATACCTTCACTATATCGGGCGAAGACAGCATGACACTTCGATAAGAAGACTATTTTTCGTGAGATTTTAATACCGTAACTGAGCGGATTGATAAAACGATGATGATTAGACACGGGTGAAAAGTTACTTTTCCGATTGCCAAAACCTCCACCAGCAGTGTGCCATATTAATCTGGACGGATTCGGAATTAACGAGCGTTTCTTCAGCTGACTCATTTTTTGGCCGAAAATGGCTTTGTTTTATACACCGCAATTACCTTCAATGCAGTTTGTGGTTATTAATATAATCCATCATAAATTTCATGAGCTCCGGGTCACTTCGGGCTGAAAAAAGGACTTTCGCTACTTCTTTCATTGCATTTGTCGCATTACTGACATCAATTGCATTTTGGTTATTAATTATTGCATTGTTTCCTATTTTATTAATCTGTTCAATTACTTCATCCTCACTGATACCTGTACTTTGGATTGAATAAAAAATCGGGTAGGCCTGTGCCGCATATTCAGTGAATCGGACACCATCGAGGGCTGACGCCAGTGCTGACTTTGACTGGCGGGAATAAACCGCCTGAGAGGTCTGGAGCAGCAGCTCCGCTGGAGTCTCACAGGCCCCAGTGCTGGTGTTCCCCTGGATCATGCCCTTTCTGAAAAATTCCGCGACAACTTTGTTTATTTCTACATTCATTATCTCGCTGAAACCAGATCGTGATGCTGAGTTGATGAATTTTGTTCTGTAGTTCTCCAGCGCGAGGGAGGCGGCTTCTGCATTACCCGTCTGAGTTGCGTTACAGGCGTAACGGTAACCTTCATCCAGCTTTTGATTGATTTCGTCCAGGCTCGCCGCGTTTAAATAAAAGGAAATGAAGGGAACAGGTAAAAATATTAGATGTTTAATTCTCATACGAGTTACCACCATGGAGCGGAAACAGGATTTTAAATGACGTGATGACTTTACTAATTAAGCTTATTTGAAGAGGTATTAATAGAATATTAAAAAATTTTAATTTTACTGCTGACGTTTTCATAAATCTCCTTTCCTGAAAAGTCGGCGATAAATTGGTTACCAATATCTTCATATTACTGACGGACCAGTGTCCATACGCTTGCGGGTACTTTATCGTAGAGTTTCTTCATTGTCAGTTCAGCTTTTCGATGGTCATATGCCCCGGAAATTTCCAGTGATGCTATACCTGCATTTTTTTCACAGAGTCGTTCGAATACTTTTTCCAGTGTGTCGAAAGAAGAGCACTTACGAAATTTCATTAAATACGCCTGCTTAGTTTCGGACATGGTCAACCTTAATTTATTTCCCGCGAAAGTACGGTTTCCCAATCTTATGTCGTTTTGTCCCTAGAATCTAATTTTTTTCACAAATATTTGATGTTTATCTCCGGATCGTTGTTGTACTCGCTCTCTCTTTTTTAGTTGCTATGAACCTGTTCATAAGTGGATACCTCAGTGCTAAAATAGCTGTAAATAAAAACAGTGTATTCAGGTGACCACCATGAACAGCAAGCCAGTAACCAGACAGTTTGAAGACTCAGACCTCCATCAGGAACTGGTCACGTTTGAGGTGCCCAATAATGACCTTAAGGAGCTCATTTTTTACTTTTCTCATATGAAATACCACACGGCTAAAACTTACCTTCAATGGCTGCGTTCCTGGAACGAGTGGTACCAAGCTAATGCAGGAAAGGAGGGAAACGAAGCCTGGCCTGCCAGTTCTCTCCCGGTGACTCAACCCCCGTTGTTGTCCTATCTGGACTATCTTCAGGGCTCGCTGTCACACAGCAGCATTAAAGGTTGTCTGCACGCGCTGAACAGTATCCATAGGAAAGCACTCGATCGCCCTGGGATCATCACATCCAAGGTCAAGAGTATTCTTGCAAGCCTCGAACAAGCTGAAGCCCGAGAGCAAAAAGTGACTCGTCAGGCAACGCCATTCCTAGTCTCCGACCTGAAAGCTTTGATTAAAGCCCACGGTACGACACAGTCGGTGCGCAAACTCCGAGACCTTTGCATTATCTGGACAGGTTTTGAAACACTGTTGCGCTCAGCAGAACTTCGGCGCATTCGGATGCAGGACCTTGTGCTGAATGAACAGACAGGCAGTTTTACCCTGACGGTGTACCGGACAAAATCCACTGTCAGTACCCTGCTTACCTATCATCTGACCCCTCATCTCACTGCCACCCTAATCAGGCTGATGGGTATGGTCAAAAGGGACCAGCAAAGCCATCCGAAGGATTATCTCTTCCAGGCAGTTAACTTTCAGGACAGCGGATATATGCCCCCTGGATGGGGTCTCCGGAGCAAAGGGAATGAGATCAATACGCTGCTGAAAAATCATAATATGCCTTACCGACCTACCCGCCCCCCGATCGGGAAAAATGGAAAGCCCATTATTGTCGATGATGAGGGTATGCTCAGTAAAAACACATTGCTCCGGGCCTTTGAAGCGTTTTGGGATGAACTTCATCCGCAGGAAGCGGGCACCCGATGCTGGACTGGTCACAGCGTTAGGGTTGGCGGCGCCATCGAACTTGCTGATGCCGGGTACACGCACTTGCAGATCATGGAGATGGGTAACTGGAGCAATGCAGAAATGGTTTCCCGCTATATCCGTAACATTGACGCAGGTAAGAAAGCGATGACGAAGTTCATGCGTGAGGCGCTGGATGAGTAGCGCCCCTGCGTTATATATAGTACCTTGAACTATGTATATTGTGTATTAAGGCAGAGAAATCTGCCTTTTTATTTGACAATAAACTCTGGTAATGACTCCAACTTAATGATAGTGTTTTATGTTCAGATAATGCCCGATGACCTTGTCATGCAGCTCCACCGATTTTGAGAACGACAGTGACTTCCGTCCCAGCCTTGCCAGATGTTGTCTCAGATTCAGGTTATGTCGCTCAATGCGCTGAGTGTAACGCTTGCTGATAACGTGCAGCTTTCCCTTCAGGCGGGATTCATACAGCGGCCAGCCATCCGTCATCC
>ENA-ORUR01000525-ORUR01000525.1-human-gut-metagenome-genome-assembly--contig:-NODE-525-length-15809-cov-2.34937_pt1 | contig 15809 bp, 18 predicted proteins | sample MGYA00242086_ERZ509223 | MGnify/ENA primary metagenome ERZ509223 (study PRJEB26280, sample SAMEA2338820) | human gut metagenome | biome: human gut; feature: human-associated habitat; material: faeces... | reverse complement strand
CTTACTGTGCTTAATTTCATCAATCTTATCCATAATTTGCGCTCCTAACTGGCCAAATGACGCCGGCTGCCTCAATACTAACTGAAAAATTCCTTTGAGTTCATCACTGACGCCTTCACAATCACCACTGGCGTTTAAAATCAAGGTGTGGGTCCCATCATTTAAGTAATCTCCTTCTTCAGAAATCATCTGATAGTGCCCAACCGCTCGTTGTTGCTCAGTAATAAGGGGGTTAAAGGGACACAAGAAGGTAACGTAGGTCTCCTTTAAACTTTGGTAGTTCTCACCGGCTACATGTGGTTGGTCATCAAGGCGTGATAATACTTAGCCCGTTGAGCGACGTTATGCTCGTTAGTCATCTGCAGCTCGATATCGAATTGGTTACCATAAGCATCGGTACAGTGGATGTCTAAGCGGCCTGCCTTAGACAAATAGTCGGTTTTTAAGTGACTTTGGTCGACGACTTTAATCTTAGTAAAGTCTAACTGCGGTAAGACCGCCTTTAAGAATTTGCGACAAATTTCTAACTGAGACATGACCAGCTCAAACATGACGTCGTCAGTGAAGTCGGCCTGGGCCAGTTTGCGCCGGATTTTTTGCTTACTTACCATTTGCTTCTCCTTTAATTATATAAAATTTGAAAGGCAAAGAGAATAATTTACCCTTCACTATAGATATACGCAAAAAATCGGCGATTAATTTAAAAAAGTTGCAACTTTTTTAGGCGGGCCGCAATCAGGCAAGTAAAATTAAGCAATAAAAAAACCACAAGCTAGCATCAAAGTACACTAGCTTGTAGTTCAATCGTTATGTTAAAGAGTTGCTAACGCCCCTTACTTATTAGCAATGTAGGCGTCCTTAAATGACCAGGTTACCCCGGCAGTGTTTTGGATAACACCCTTAACTGATGGGTTAAGCATGTAAGCCACGTTTAATTGGTAAAGTGGTGCTACCCCTTGATCTTCACTCAAGATCTTAGAAGCTTTCACCATGTCGTCCCAACGCTTGTCAACGTTACCAGCATCAGTTGTCTTAGAAGCTGTAATTAACTTGTCGTATTCAGCGTTCTTCCACTTCCCGTTGTTGTAGGAGTTGTCAGAAGTGAAGAGGTCTAAGAAGGAGATTGGGTCAGCAAAGTCAGCCCCCCAAGCAGAAACAACTACGTCAAAGTCGCCGTCTTCTGACCGTTGTAAACGAGTCTTGAATGGAACGTTAGATACAGACACATCCACGTCTGGTAAGGTTTGTTGAATTTGACTTTGAAGTGATTCTGTTACTTGCTTAGAAACATCAGTATCATCACCTAATAAAGTGAAGCTTAACTTAGATTGACCTACTTCAGCTAAACCTTCCTTAAGTAACTTTTGGGCCTTAGCCTTGTTGTAAGTTACCCCGGCAGTTGTTTTAGCTGCCACGGCGAAGTCTTTGCCCTTGTTAAAGGCTAAATCACGTGAAACAATTCCGAGTGATGGTAATGTCCCTGCCCCTAACACCTTGTCAGCTAAGACTTGGCGGTTAACTGCATAAGAGAGCGCTTGACGAATCTTCTTGTTAGCGAAGACCTTGTTAGTTTCATTGAATTCTAAGTAGTTTGTCCGCGCTTCCTTCAAGACTCGATAACCATCTTTCCCCTTCAATTGCTTAGCTTGTTCCGTACTCAAAGGAGTGTAGTCAAGTTTCTTAGATTGGTAGAGGTTGTATGAAGTTGTCGTTGACTTGTTAACGCTAAAGTTGATTTGAGATAACTTAACGTCTTTTTTATCCCAGTAGTTCTTGTTCTTAACTAACTTCCAGCTAAGGTTAGAGCCACTCCAGCCTTCCATCTTGAAAGGTCCGTTGTAAACAAGGTACTTAGCAGCTGTCCCGTACTTCTTACCGTATTTTTCAACCACATTTTGGTTTTGTGGGAAGAAGACAGGGAAGCCCATCAATAACTTGAAGTATGGTAACTTCTTTTCTAAAGTTACGACTAACTTGTACTTACCTTCGGCCTTGATTCCTAAAGTATCAACGGCCTTCTTACCAGCGATGATGTCATTGGCATTGGCAATGCCATCAAAGAGGTAGGCGTATTGTGAACCCGTCTTAGGATCAACTGTCCGCCGCCAGGAATAAACGAAATCTTGTGCGGTTACAGGGTCACCGTTTGACCACTTGTCATTCTTACGCAAAGTAAATGTGTAAGTTAAACCATCCTTAGATACTTCTGTCTTAGTTGCTAGACCTGGTTCAACCTTACTATTCTTACCAATTCGATAAATCCCTTCCATTGTGGAATTTAATTGGTCAAAACTGATGGTATCAGTCGCAGTTGACAAGTCCATTGATGGTAGTTCTGAAGCATAACTCCAGTTAAGGACTTGTTTGTCAGCGAGGCCTGACTTGCTACTGTTAGAGCCACAAGCTGTTAGCGCGAGCCCTAAAGCAACAAGTGATGCCCCGGTTGCAATCACCTTTTTAAATTTCATAGCTATTTCCTCCCTAAATCTTAGAAAACATTAACTAACGATGAGTAAATTATAATTTATTTCCCGGATAAAATCAAGAATTTAATGAGAATAAATTAATTTTAATCCAAGCGATTTATTATTTAGCAACAGTTCTAGCTAGACGTGGTAGAATAACAATAGCATTTAACGAAAGGTGGCTTTCTTATGACCAGGCCTGATTCTTCTAATAACTTAACCCGTGGCAGTCGCCGGACCCGGCTCTTAGAGATTGTCCGAGTAATGCGCAACCATAATGTAATTACTAACTTTATCAACCAACGCAACCCCCGGGAAGTACGCTTGGCCTTTCAAGAGTTAGGCCCAACATTCATCAAGGCCGGTCAGTTACTTTCAACTCGACCCGACCTAATCTCGCCTGCCTTTATCGCCGAAATGCGTCAACTCCAAGATAACGTTGAAGTCGATGATTTTGCCAGCGTTAAAACCACCTTTGAAGAACAGACTGGTAAAAAACTCAATGAGGTCTTTAGCTTTTTTGATGAAACTCCTTTTGCTTCCGCCTCAATCGGCCAAACCCACCGAGCCATTTTAAAAGACGGTACCAAAGTCGTGGTTAAAATCCAACACCCCGAGGTTGCCCGCCTAATTGCCACCGACTTGGCCTTATTCCGCCTGGCCTTACGAATGACTAAGTTCACCCCCGACATCGGTGCCGTCAATCCCCGGGAGATTTTTAATGAAATTAGGACCTCGCTTCTAAATGAAATCAATACCGAAATCGAAATAGAAAACGGCCAGGAATTTTATCACTATAACAATAATGACGGTATCATCCGGGTACCTAAGGTCTACAAGCAATACTCCGCCCAAAAGGTCTTGGTGAACAGCTCCATGCCAGGTAAAAGTATTAAAAATTACCTGGCCCAACCAATCAGCAAGGACCTTGCAGTGGCTGAGAGTCAAAAGGCCGAGCGCAAATACCTAGCCCAGGTATTGGTCAATAACTTTTTAAAACAAGTCTTTGAAGATAACTTCTTTCACGCTGACCCCCACCCAGGTAACATCTTATTCTACCGGCTCAAGGAAGGCGATCCTAATTACCAGGAAAATCAAGCCAAGGAGGCTTTTAGTTACGAATTTCACGGGAATAAAGTGGTGTGGGCTAAAAACCAACCACTTCCGCCTTACCGCCTAGTCTACCTTGACTTTGGAATGATGGGGCGCTTAACTCCGAGCATGATTGATGGCATTGCCCAGATTGTCCTTGCCTTAAACACCAAGGACATCCGCCAAATCGGCCAGGCCATCCTGGCAGTCTGCAATCAAACCGGGCCGGTCGATAGCGAAGACTTCTACGAGGAACTCGGTTTGTTCCTAACCCCCTTCATGAACATGGGCTTAGATCAAATCAACTTTCCGGCTATGCTCTATAGCGTGATCGGCCTCTGCCGGAAAAATAACTTACAAATGAAAGCCGAGGTAACCCTCCTAGTCAAGGCCTTCGGTTCACTAGAGGGCTTAGTCTCCCAGTTGGACCCCGACCTTTCGATGATGGACGTTGCTCGCCCCTTAGGCAAGGCCTACCTCAAGCGCAAGTTCAACCTCAAAACTAGCTTAGAAGACTTGAGCTTCGATACCCTCCAGTCACTTAAGGCTACTAGCCAACTGCCCACCAAGGCCAGCAAATTTTTTGACGTCGTTAGTTCCGGGCAAACCCGCTTTTCGGTTCGCTACAAGGGCCAAGATAAGCTCCTTGACCGCATCGACCACCTTGCCAACCGGATTATCATCGCCCTCGTCTTAGCGGCGATTATCTTAGCCTCCTCCCTCTTAGTAGAAGGCAGTGCCAACCACCCTGCGATCTATAATTTAGGGGTGACCGGCTACATTGTCGCCATAGTCTTAGTTGCCCTCCTTATTTTGGACGACCTTCACAAACGCTTTAAGAAGCGTAAACGCAAATAAAAGAGGCCAGGATTTTTAGTCCTGGCCTCTTTTTGCACCGTATAATAGAAACCTAAGCATAACATCATTTCCCACTTCTGTCAAGTCAGCTTACGTTTTAAGTCCCTTAATCTTCGTGTTGCCACCGGGCAAGCAATGTTCCCTTCTTCGTCAAAGTAGACCATTTTTTCAGCAGCATCAAGCGCGACTACCCTGGCTAAATTAATTAGGTACCCCCGACAGAATAAATAAAGCACTACAAACTCAAAAATTCAAAAAAATACATTGCTATCTAATATGAGTTCTTTCGTCATAGATATGACAACCTGTAAAGATTCTATACTTACTAATATAATTCCTATAAATACTGATTTACGAAGGTTAAAATATCCCTTCTTAAAACAAACTATCAAATCAAAAGCTACATTTTCCAATAAAAAAATTACAAATAAAATATTTACCATCACTTGTTTCTTTGCCTCATTTTATAGTCGTACCAGAAAAATCCTCCAAGTACTCTACCATATATCATATTAAGTTTCTTCTTACTTAATGGTTTGAATTGGTTGACGGATTTCATCATTAGTCGTTCCTTTCATTTGATTACCACCAAATTCTAGCGTAATTCACTGAATTTGAGTGCTAAATTCCAAATTCCGGCGGTTTCTCTATCAAATTCCGTCAACTTGTTTATTATATCGGCTAAAAACTTAAAAAGTTAAGCTTAAATAGGTAGCCTACCCCTTTCAATTTCTAAGACACTAAATTCTTACGAAATTAGGCTTAATATTATCCGGATTAGGAAATTTTATCCTCGGTTTCTCTTCTCTGTTTTATAATCTGAATTAGTAACGGTGCGGTTGCTATTTATTGGAAATATCTTAGGGGGTAATTAGATGACCAAGATAACGGAAGCAGAGATTATGAACGAAGTGTACGACTTGATTTTGAATGCCAATGTGACTCAAGACGAACGGGCCATTTTGGTGAACTTTAAAAATAGGGTTACTGACAAGAATTTTGCTAATGAATTGATGGGCTTGGCGGCTGGGCTAAGGCAGCTAGGCATCAAGAATTTAGCGGCGCAAAAGAAAATGAGTCTGGAAACTAGTGCTTTTTATAAAAAGATTGCAGCTTATGGGCAACGAGAGTTAAATTGGGCGCGCGGCTTGGCCATGATTGGCGTAATATTTTAAGTTAATCATGCTAGCCAAAAACTTTTAAGGCGGCTAAAAATAATAGGGCTTTTTGTTAGCATTTTGGTGTAAATGGGACTAAGATATAGTTGTAAGGATAAAGAAAGGAAGTCTTTGATATGGCAAATGAATTAAATAACCGTTTTAACGAGTTGATGAAGGGCGGCGATGACTTCTTCAGTAATCTCGGTCGTTCATTCTTTAATGGCTTTGATGATTCATTTAAGGAAATGAAGACTGATATTTCAGAGAGCGATACTGCTTATACGGTCGCAGTTGATCTTCCTGGGGTAGATAAAAAGGACATTGACATTGACTTCAAAGACCATGCTTTGACAATCTCTGCAAAGCGGGACTCCTTCAGTGATGAAAGTGATGCTAAGGGCAATCTCCTTTCAAGTGAACGGTCATACGGTCGCTTTACCCGCCAATATCAATTCCCTAACGTAGATAAGGATAAGATTTCTGCTAAGTATGAAGCCGGGGTCTTAACCGTTACCTTACCTAAGACGGCTGAAGAAATTTCTAATAGCCACAAGATTGAGATTGAGTAATTGATGAATCCCTCCTAAACGAGTTGGACTAGCTTGCTAGTCTTCCCTAAAATAACCGGTATGCTAATAGCAATGCCGGTTATTTTTTTGACCAAATCTAATGTGTTTCATGTGAAACAACCTTTGATTGTTTTCTAATTTAAATAACGGTATAATGTAATTGAAATTTAATTCAAAATTAATCAAGATGGAATTCATATGTACAAAGATAAGCGGATTATCCAGCGTCCTTACTTCACTTCCCGTTCTTGGGCGGCCCTTATTTTTGCCGCCCTCTTGCTTATTCGGATTACCAGTATCAGTTTAACCGCCCTTTATCACACCCAGGCCGACTTTGTTTACCAGCTTACCTTCCAAAGCTTGTGGTACCTTAGCTCGCTTGGCTTAACCTTGGGGCTTAGTTTCTTATTTGTTTACCTCTTTGATATTCAACTGCGCTTTGCTAGCCTCTTTCGCCTTTACTTTGTTTCACGTAGCCCCTACCTTGGTGCCTGCCTGCTAGAATTGCTGGCCCTTTTAATAAAGAAGCAAGCTTTAACAGCGGCGACTAACCTATCTATTGGGGCGGGCGGCATCGTGCTTAGTTGTTGCTACTTAGCTTGGTTAAACAGGCGAGAAGCCTACCTAACTACTAACCAAAATTTCAAATTAGTGATTGCCACGGGTACCTTTCAACTCTTCAGTCTCCTGCCCGAGTTTTTACAAGTCTTCAGTTAAAAAATTCTAGCAGAAAATAGATTGCGTCAGATTCATTTCTGTGTTAAGCTTTGTTCATCGAATGATTATGGTTTAACAAACTAATAACGTTCGTGTTTTAAAAGAGAGAAGAAAGTTTTTCAGCAGAAGGGACGTAGTTTAACTTGAAAAAAACGAATCGTTATGTTGTTGCTACCGCTGGGGTTGTGTTACACCTAATGATTGGCTCGGTTTATGCTTGGAGTGTCTATAGCAACCCCATCGTAGCTGAAACTGGCTGGTCAGAATCAGCGGTCTCATTTGCCTTTAGTATTGCCATCCTCTTTTTAGGGATGTCAGCTGCCTTTATGGGACGCTTAGTTGAGAAATTAGGCCCCCGTGTAACTGGAACCATTTCCGCTATCTGTTACGGAACAGGTACTATCTTAACTGGACTTGCGATCCACTCCCACCAATTATGGTTACTCTACCTTGCTTACGGAGTAATCGGTGGGCTTGGCTTGGGATCTGGATACGTAACTCCCGTTTCAACCATTATCAAGTGGTTCCCAGACAAGCGCGGTTTGGCAACTGGTTTAGCCATCATGGGCTTTGGTTTTGCCGCCATGCTTACTAGCCCAATTGCCCAAAGATTAATCGCTGGCGTTGGTATTTCCAACACCTTCTATATCCTCGGGTTAGTCTACTTTACTGTCATGATTATTTCGGCACAATTTATCAAGAAGCCCCAAGCAGGGGAATTACCTGCCGCTGCAGTGGCTAAGACTAACGCTACCAGCTTAACTGGCGGCCAACAACTAACAGCTAATCAAGCACTTAAGACTAAGTCATTTTACTTCTTATGGTTCATGTTCTTCATCAACATCACTTGCGGTATCGGATTGGTATCAGCAGCTTCACCAATGGCCCAATCCATGACTGCCATGACCGCCGGGGCTGCCCCTTGCATGCGCGGAGTTATCGGGCTCTTCAACGGGTTTGGACGCCTAATCTGGGCTACCCTTTCCGACTTTATCGGCCGGCCGCTAACTTTTAGCTTAATTTTCTTGGTGGATATCATGATGTTAGCAGCTATGCTCTTCTTCCACGTTCCATTCGTCTTTGTCGTGGCACTCTGCCTCCTTCTTTCTTGCTACGGGGCTGGTTTCTCAGTTATTCCAGCTTACCTAAGCGATGTTTTTGGGACTAAGGAGCTCGGAGCTATCCACGGTTACATCCTTACAGCTTGGGGCGTAGCCGGGATGGTGGGTCCAGTCTTACTTTCCTTTACCCATGAATTACTAGGGACATACACGGTAACCTTGATTACCTTCATCTTGATTGATTTAATTGCCTTTATCATCTCCTTTGTCATCCAAAAGGATTTTGTTAAAGCAGGGCAAGGTGCAACTGAAAAATAATTATTAATCCGGACTTAATTGTCAGCGCAGTTAAGTCTTTTTTTAGTATCCTTTGACGTTATCGACAAAAAGTTATAAAATATATGCCGTTATTAACATTAATTTAAAAGGACTGTTTTTGATGTACGCTGCCCGGGAAAAATACCCTACTTACCCTAAGCTGGTCGTGCCTGAATTTGCAAAGATGACTTACATTGGGACTGCTGGTGTCAATAACGAAGATGTCATCAATGAGGCGCCTTACCCTGGAATGACAGCCGATATTTTAGGCGGTCATTTTTACGATTCGGCAGATTGTAAAATATAAGTGAACGTTTGAGTGGACAAAAAAACCATAAAGGTCTTCAATGTAGTTGAAACTAATAACTAATAGAAAGAAGGACCTTTATGGCTAACACTATTTTATCATTTGCTGACCGAATTGTCATTCAAACTCTCCATCAAGAAAAACGTTCACTTCAATATATTGCTGATTACTTGGGTTTCAGTAAGACTAGTATTTTTAATGAACTTCATCGCTTACCTGGTGCTTATTGTGCTCAGTTAGCTCAGCGTGATCATGAAGTTAAGCTCAAATCTCGTGGACGTAAATTGACACTTACAACTAGTTTAGCTCATTTCATCGAAGAAAAAATCAAAATTCAAAAATGGTCTGTTGAACAAGTTGCACATATTGTTAAGATTACCTATAAAACTATTTACAATTGGATTGATCAAGGTTTATTGAATATCAAGTTAACTGATCTACCTGACCGTGGTATTAGGAGACGACGGTCTAAAGAAACTCGGGGTACTTTTAGTCACGGTCGTTCAATTGAACAACGTCCAGCTGAAGTTGATAGTCGGCAAAGTTTTGGTCATTTTGAAGCTGATACAGTTTTATCTGGAAAGCGTCGTGGACAAGCCATCGCTACTTTTGTAGAGCGTCAAAGTCGCTTAACGATTGTTAAACGTCTAGGTGGACGTGATAGTCGCTCAATGACAGAAGCAATCTTAGAACTACACGATCAACTTGGTAGTAAGTTAAAGACACTAACTGTTGATCATGGTAAAGAATTCGCTAACTATCAAGCAATTGAAGCACAAACAGGTGTAGCTTTGTATTTTGCCCATGCCTATTCACCTCACGAACGAGGAAGTAACGAGAATCGTAACCGAGTTTTACGGCGATTTATTCCTAAGGGTAAGGCGATTGAAGAGATTAGTGATCAAGAACTAGTAGAAATTAATTGGTACATGAATCCTAGACCACTCAAGTGTCTCAACTGGAAGTCACCGATTGAAGTCTTTATACAAAAAATGTTCAAATAAAAGTGTTCAATTTATTTCTTGCAATCTGCCATTCTAACTAAAAAAAGAAATAAATAATCCCCCCTTTTTCGGTGTATAATTAACCCTAAGAATTAATAAAGGAAGGGTACTTATGCCACAAAAAAGAATTCTCCCCTACGTTATCCTCGGCATTCTTGAAAAAGGCGATGCTACTGGTAAACAGATTACAGATGAGTTCAAATACGAAATTGGGGAATTTTGGAAATCATCCCACAGTCAGATTTATCCCGAACTAAAGCACATGTTAACGGATGGCTGGATTGACAGTTACCAAAAGGAAGATAATGATAAGGAAATTTACTATCGGCCCACTAATTTAGGTAAGGAAATCATAGCCGACTGGTTGGCTACCCCCGTTGCCAAGCTCCCGGTCTCAAAGGACCTCTTTTCTTTGAAGGTGTTCTTTATTAAGCGTGCGGACGATCCCCGGCTCAAAACCTTAATTGCTAACCAAAAAAAGCTTGTCAGCCAAAACCTAGCCCACTTGAAGAAGCGGGAGGCTGAGCTGTTTGATACCGCGGAGAAAATCAACCACAACTACGGCCACTACCTGATTTTACAGCGAGCCATTTCGCGCCAAGAAAACCAGCTGGCCTGGTTAGATCAACTAACAGTTTGCTAAGCAAACAGGTTGGTAGTTTCAAAAGAAAACGCTTGCAATTCAATTAAAACTATGTTATAAAATAAGTGTAAGGAGTCCAAGGATTCCCGCAATTAGGTGTCGTAACTGTAGTCACTCGGTTAATGTATAGTCGATTAGAGGTTGTCCGTAACAACTAGCTACAGTGTAACAAGACGTAGCATCTGGTGAACTAACGTTAAGTGTAGTGGCATAGAAGCTTCGCTAATTGTAGAACCTAGGATAATAAGCATAAAGGATGTGGGACCAATTACAACTCCTTATTATAAGTTGAATACCCTTTGCCCTTAGGTGAACGCTGTGGAGTCGACACTGGAACCTCCAAGTAGATATGTATGAATGAGATGGGCAAAGGGTTTTTTGCGCCCAAAAAAGGCCTCCCAACAGTGCTTGGAAGACCTAGCTAATTTACTTAGCGCGCTTATATTCGACCACTAAGGCCTGATCGTTACCGGCGTTGCCAAATTGTTGTAATTCGTTATCCTTAAGGTTAGTCCAGTCCACAAAATCAGCTTCTGCTTCCCAGACATTAATCATCAAGAATTCAAAGTTCTTCTTTTCGGACTGCAAGATAACCGTTTCGTTTAACCCAAATGGGCGGCCATCCTTGCGGACCCATTTATCCATGATTGCCCGAAAGACCTTTTGTTCATCTTCATCTAAGGTTAGGTAGCGAAATTCAAAGAAGCCATCCCAATCTTTATCAAACTCCACTTGCCGTACGACTTGGTAGGATAAGCCCCCACTAAAGATGGTTTCCTGTCCAGAATAGTCAAACAACATGTAGCGTTCCTTATCCGTTACCGCTTGAAATAATAGTAGCTTACGGTCTGGATGCGCTTGGATAAGCTTTTTTAAAGCTTCTTTAGGGCCAAAGGTAAAATGAATTTCTCTTGGTGCCATAATATCACCTTCTAATTATAGTATCCGTTTCCAACTTCATTATAACACAATTTTTAAATATAACCTAAAAACCCCCTGCTCGGTCCAACCTTGAACCAAGCAAGGGGTAAAATTTTATTCAGAAGCGCCCGTAACGCTATCAATGCCTTCATCTAAGCGGGGACCGAGATCTTCACTAGAACTTTCATCTACTGATGCACTGGTAGTGCTATCAACCGCTGGGGCTTGGTTTTCGTTTCCAGAGGCACCAGACACTACGTCTGGAGCAGCTTCGTCTTTGACAAGCTTTTGCCCCGTTTGTTTTAGGTAGGACTCAACGATTGGCCACAGATCTAGTACCCACTCGTTAACTCCCCGGTAATTACCTTCACTATCACGCATAGCCTTATAGTAGTGCATAATGTGGCGTTCGTTTAGTTTGTTTCCTGGAACGGGCATTTCAACTAAATCATTTCCATTACGTAAGGAGGAGATAACGTGTTTAACCCCCTTGATTGCCCGGGGTGGGTGGACAGCATCCATAGGGTCCCCTACTTGCTTAGGATCCCTTGGCGCTAACATCTCCTTACCAGGAAGAGTATGGTTGTAGTAGATGAATTGGTTATTATCATCCGCGTAGGTTAATTCCATCGGCATGGTATTTAAGAACCAGTTAAGCTGGTCGACCGTTAACACCCCGCGGTCTAACTTAACGTAGTCCTTACCGCTAGCAGCCTTGGTTTTGGCAGCCGCTTGTTCAACCCAATCGTCTGCACGCATATCAATGCCTTCAATCGTGGTATCCGTTCCCTTGGAAGCAGACAAGTCCTCATCTTGCCAACTGGTTTGCTTATTCTTTTCGCTTAAGACCTCTAAGACTTGAACCCATTCACAGAATTTTGCTAGTACTGACCCTAAGAAGTCAACAGTCCCTTGGTCCTTCAAATCACCTTGGGCGTCAAAGGCCTCCTTAACGTTGCCTAATAAGAATTCATTTCCTGGCATCACTAGGGCGTTAACCCCTGGTGAGTCAAGGATTTGGCGTAAACTTAACTGCGCCCTTGAAGAACCTTGGCTGAAATAGGATGCCCCCACGATTAACACCGGCTTATCTTGGAAAGGGTGCACCTTAAATGACAACCATTCCAAGACGTTTTTCATCGCAGCTGTGGTGGTGTGGTTATGTTCTGGCGTCGCCAAAATTACCCCATCAGCAGCCTTAATCTTCTTAACCAAGTTTTGAATCACTGGGGTTTCAGTTTGATCATCGCTTTCGTTGAAAATTGGCACATCTTTAATGTCTAAAATTTCGATTTCAGCTAGTTCTTGGTAGTGTTTAGCGATATAGGCTAACAACATTTTATTATATGATTGTTCTGCGATTGAACCTACAATTCCGACAAATTTCATTTACTTAGCCCCCTCTTCGTCTTCCCAAGTGTAGTTGGCTGCTAATTGCTTATTGGCAGCTAAACTAGCATTTAGGTGTTTAGAAATTTCTACAAAGGTTTCAAAATCCGTAAATAATTGTTCCAACCGCTCTACCTTTTCAGAATCAGTCAGATTGCCTGCTTCATCAAAGGCTTGGAGGGAGTGATCCACTAAAAATTCTGAGCTTGGCATAATTCGAGCCTGCATTTCTGGTGAATCTAAAATTTGTCTAAGGTGGGCTTGGGCTCTAGAAGCACCTAAAGTGCCATAAGAAGCCCCTACAATCATTACCGGTTTACCAACAAAAGGATGGGTACCTCCATAAGACATCCATTCTAAGGCGTTCATCAACACCGCGGGAACAGAGTGGTCATACTCAGGGGTGGCAATAATCACTCCGTCAGCCTCATCCACTAGCTTATCCATTTCTTCCACCCGGGGTGGTAATACCCGCCCAGGGACCTTGTAGAAAACGGGTAAGTCTGCGATTGACATCAGTTCAATCTCTGCTTGACCGGCAAAGTGACTTTGGATATATTCCATTAACTTTTTATTCGTTGACCGTGGCGAATTAGTGCCGGCAATTCCAATATACTTGTTCATTTAGTCACAATCCTTTCTGTTTCTCAGTTACTTGCTCGTTTTTATCTTATCATTAATGACTTGCTAAATAAATAAAGAAATCGCTTTAATAGGCACAAAAAGTCGCACAATGCCTCAGTTGGCATCATGCGACTCCGTGTATAATTATTTTATATACCTAACATCCTATTATTTTCACTAATCACCAGTGCTTAAGTCCGAACTATTATTAATTTTTAAAATCACTACCTAATCCTAGCCAGTGACTTAACCAAATTGGCATAATGAAATTACGCACAAGGGGCTTATTTTTCCCTAAATTCCCCTTCGATTACCGTCTCGTCATCATGATTTGCGGCTGGTCGTTCTGGCATGATAATGGCTGCGATAAAGTACATAAAAATCCCTGGAATCACCGAGCCGGGGAAGATAATCAGGAAAATTCCTGCTAACCTTACCCAGGTTTTATCCCAATCGAAATATTCTGCAATGCCACCAAAAACCCCTGAAACAACCTTGTCTTGTGATTTATATAACTTCTTTTTCATTTTGCTAATCCTTTCTAGCGAATATTAAGATCGCCGTCCGTTGTTGTTACCTTTAAAATATTACCACTGTTTGCCCCTTGCGTTAAGTGGCTACCGCTTTGGTTAAAGAGGTGGTTATCCCCATCGGTTGTGGTTGTCTCATAACCATCTGCTTTAGCCCCGGTAATTGAAACGTCACCGTCGGCTAAGTTGAATTGATAGCCGGCCGTTACCTCTAAGCTTGCACCGTTGACGTCACTATCCTGCCCCTTATAGCTACCCCCAGCTACCTTGAGGTTGTTAAAACTTACGTCCCCATCATGATTTTCGATTTGCACGTTATTTAGGCTAGTGTCAACCAAACTTAAATCACCGTCAAAGATTTCCATCTTCGTCCCGTTGTTAAATGCCACCCGGTTAAGGTATAGGTCACCATCTAACAACTTAACCTTACTACTATTTGCCACTTGGGTGTTAGTCAAATGAAGATCTCCATCTAAGACATCTAGTGCTAAGCTATTTAGCTTTAAATCGCTAAGTGTAACGTCGCTATTACCACTGGTAGTTAGGCTGATTTGGTCTAAGTCCTTGGGCACCGTGACCGTAACCGTATTGGTAAAGGAAGTGTGCCGATCGGACTTAATCGTCACCCCATCAAAGATAAAGCCCGTCCGTAAATGAGCTTTTTGCTTAATAACTAAGGTCTTGCCCTCGACACTAATCTTAGGCGCTAAACTTTTGCGGCCCTTGTAATCAACGTGATAACCGTTCCCCTGAATAATTTTAACCCCTACGTTATCAGTGTTGACCTTGACGTTTTCAAATTCACTAACCGTTTGCTTTTTTAAAGTCATTTCTTTTTTGACAATTCGCGGTGTCCAACCAACGTATTCGACTGATTGTACGCCGCCCCCCATAATTGACAAAATTAAGAGGACAATGCCAACAACAGTTATTAAAACCCCTGCCTTTAACATTTTCTTCATTTGACTTGAACCCCTTTCTTCTTAGCGAACTTCCCGTATAAGAAACGGGCTAGGTTCGCAATCCCCTGGATAATTTGACTGAAGAACCAAAAGACGATTGGGAAGATGATACCAAGTAACCCCAAACTAAGTAAGGCTACGGCAATATAGAATAATCCCACCATCAAACTAGTGAATAAAAGCCTAATCCCCGTGTACAGTGCTACTGCAAAGGTAAGGATAAAGGCGGCTAAAAAACCAAAGGCTAAAGCCCCGACCGTGATAACCACTGCCAAAAAGATTGCCAAGATTACCCCTAAAATAGCAATCGTAATTGGTGAGGTGATTAAAACTAAGAGGATCAACCAAATCATTCTTAAGTTGGAGTGGGTCTTAGCCACTTGTCCCTCTGCTTGCCCACCAGTTTCATCATCAAAGTCTTTAATCGAATAGTCGGCTAAAATTTTCCGGGCTAGTTGTCTTGGCGTCCCCAATTTGCCTTCAATTTCCGCCCGGCTCTTTAAGCCTGCTTCATCCACGTATTCGGAATAAAACTCAATTACATCTGTCCGTTCTTCCGCCGTCAAAGCAGTTAAAAAGCCTTCTAGCTCAACAAAGTAATGTGCCTTATCCACTGATTTCCTCCTCCTTTTTTCCAAAGAAAATTTCGTCTAAACTCCCTTTATAATCAACCCACATTTTGCGCACACGGTTTAAGTGTTCCCGACCAGCATCGGTAATTTGATAATAACGACGGTTCCTACCTTGATAAGGTTTATCATAGGTTGTTAAAAATTCATTTTTCTTCAACCGCCGTAACACTGGATACATGGTCGATTCTGAAATTGAAATAGCCTGCTGCATATCCTGAGTTAGCGAGTAACCATAATAATCTTTGCGATCCAGTAAGGCTAATACCAAACCATCCAACAGGTCAGCTGTGATTTGAATCTTCACCGGCTTTTTCCTCCTTTTTTCTTTCTTCAACAATATTATATGACGTATAATATTAATAATCAAGTAATATTGTGTAAATTCATAAAAATTATTTCTGACCATAAAAAAAAGAGCCCCTTTAAGAGCTCTACTTAACTTATTCATGAATTTCTAGCGGCTGCCCATCCGGGTCAAAGAAAAAAGCCATCTTCTTACCATTGTAGTCATCATAGCGCAAGGGCTCGTGCTTAATCTTTAAGCGGTCAAACTCGGC
>ENA-ORUR01000523-ORUR01000523.1-human-gut-metagenome-genome-assembly--contig:-NODE-523-length-15891-cov-2.38337_pt1 | contig 15891 bp, 16 predicted proteins | sample MGYA00242086_ERZ509223 | MGnify/ENA primary metagenome ERZ509223 (study PRJEB26280, sample SAMEA2338820) | human gut metagenome | biome: human gut; feature: human-associated habitat; material: faeces... | reverse complement strand
ATATCGGCGGTATCCTTTTAGCTATCCTAATCCTAATAGGAGGCGCCTATTATTACCACGTTAGCGCTCAGGCCAAGGAAGTCAAAAAGGAAACAGCTTTTATTAATAACGCCCAACGAACTTTTGTCAACAGCAAAACTTTTGCTGATAAGCTAGCGAGCTATCAAAATATTAAAAGTCGTTACGCCTATTATAAGGCTAACGGCAAGAACAACCAAGAAGTGCTTTCAAAATACCAACGGATTCTAGCCCAAGATCAACATTACTTTACGGATAAGCTAGATAAGTTACTTAAGGCAAATACCTTTAACGATGACCAGCTTAGTGAGCTCTCTAAAGCGGATGTGAAAAAGGCTAAAGCGGATTTGAAAGAAGCTAAGAAATACTTGGCTAAAATTAGCCCAATCTACTCCAAAAACGAACTAAAGGCTAAGCAAGCACAAATTGATGACTTACTCAATAAGCTAGACCAACCGGTTAAGAAGAAACACCATAAAAAGAAGAAAAAAGCACAAGCCAGTTCCTCTAGCTCCATTGCTTCTTCTTCCTCCAGCGAAGAAGCAAGTTCTAGCAGCACTGATAGTGACGAGACAAGTACTACAACTACAAGCGACTATTCGCAAACTACGACTTACCAAGCACCAAGTAATAATAACTATAATAATACTACTACTCAAAGTTATGGCAACTACGGCGGTGGTAATTCAACCCATTATTCCCCTAGTGGCAATAATACTGTCGGTGCCGATACAGGCACTGATACTGGTAACGACAGCGGTAATGGCAGTGACACTACTAGTCAAGATCAAACACCAAGTGCTGACACCACTCAAAATTCTGATGCAGGTTCAGCAGAAACGGTAGTTGGTGAATAAACGACACAAATTATAGCGTTACGCTCCCTTTTCGGGTTGGCGTAACGTTTTTTTGTAAAAAAATAAGCAGGTCAACTTAGTCAACCTGCTCATAAGTGGACTTACCACGCAATAATTTTACAGTTAGCAAACTCATATAAGCCTAAATCGCTTAGCTCCCGCCCGTAACCAGAGTTTTTCACCCCGCCAAAAGGTAATTCTGGGTGACTTGTAGCCGGCTGGTTAATAAAGACTTGGCCTGTGGATAACTTCTGAGCTAGCTCATCGGCATGGACCTTATCCTGTGAATAAACTGCCCCAGCCAAGCCATACTGTGACTCGTTAGCGATTGTTACCATCTCTGCTTCATCTTGAGCTTGATAAATTTGAAAGACCGGCCCAAAGAATTCTTGGTCATACATCGGGTTATCAGGCGCTAACCCCCTTAACACTACCGGCTTAAAGAAATATCCAGCCATCTCTGCGACCGGTCCCCCTTCAACTAGGACTTGGGCACCGTTTTCGCAAGCTACTGTAACCTGCTTGGTTAAGTTCGTTAAGGCCGCTTCGCTTGCTAAGGGTGCTAGCGTCGTCGCTTCGTCCAGCGGATTTCCCAACTTTAATTGCGCTAACTCTTTCTTTAAGAGGTCACAAAATTCTGTAGCAATTTCCTTAGCTAAAATTAGCCGCTTAGGGGCAGTGCAAACCTGACCGCTATTACGTAAACGCGCCCTGGCCGCATCGTGGGCAGCCTTTTTAACATCAGCGTCTGCTAAGACTAGGAAGGCGTCATTACCACCTAGCTCTAAGCTTGATTTAACCAAGTTAGCTGCTGCCTTACCTGCAAGCATTTTTCCAACTTGACTAGAGCCAGTCACAGCTAGGCCACTGACCCGGCGGTCGGCTAATAAGTTATCCACCTGTTGATAACTTAAAAATAAGTTTTTGAATGCACCTGTGCCTAAGTCCGCCTCCACAGCTAGTTCCTCTAAAGCCTGTGCACAAGTTGCCACTTGGCCGGCATGCTTTAAAATCACTGGGTTACCCAAAAGGTAGTTAGGAGCTAAGACCCTAATTACTTGCGAATAAGGAAAATTCCATGGTTCACCCGCTAGGAAAATTCCACTGTACAAATAGTGCATAAAGGCCTCTTGTCTTGCTCCATAAAGGTAGGGTTTAGCCCTCAGCATTTGCGGTCCCCGGACTGCATAGTAACGGAGAATTTCTAGACACAAATCTACTTCGCCGCGAGCTTGTCTAATCAGTTTTCCCATACTTAGACTGGCTGTTTTTGCCAACTGTTCTTTTCTTTCTTCCATTAAGTCAGCTAATTTCAAAAGTTTTTGGGCCCGCTTTTCAACCGTCTGGTCCTTCGTAGCTAGATAGTAGGCCGGGGCTCGTTGTAAAGCCGGGTCACCCTCAGCTTGACTAGCAACTTCATAACTCGCAATAACTTCTTTTGTATATGGATTTGTGACTGTATAAGCCATCATCATTCACCTTATTTCCTTTGTGTTTTAACCAACGTGTTACTTTAACTTAAAATCTTAAATCCTGCCTCAGTCCAATCAACTTCCAGTAGGTGCGTTTGGATGCGGCTAATTTTAATCCTACCTGTATGTTGCATTTGACTAATTAAAAAGTCAATTTTTTCCGGCGCCCCTTGCACAACCATTTCAACCTGACCGTTAGGCAAGTTTTTGACCCACCCGCTCAAGAATAAGCGGTCGGCCAATAATTTAGCCTGATACCTAAAGCCTACCCCTTGAACTATCCCCGTAAACAAAATCTTTCTCCGCTCGGGCGCAGTTTCCTTAAAGTCGGGGATAGGCACCGTAGTTACACTCGAGTGCAAGTAAATCTTTTGTAACTTCTTAACTAGGCTTTCAAACATCAAATTCCCCCTCATTTTTATCTATCTTACCGCATTTCTTGGCAAACTACTAACTTTAATGCTTGATAATCTGCTAGAATAAAAGTAGTTATTCTAATTGAGGATGTGTTTAAATGCCAAGCAAAACTCGCTATATTAAGCTTTTTTCCCATAATGATTTAGATGGTTTCGGCGCGCCAACTTTATTTGAAGCGGTCCAACCAGACTTATTTAAGGGGGTTGTCTTTGACCTTACCACTTGTTCAGCTGGGCGGCTAGATGCTCGCTTAGCCTCGTTTTTCCGCCAACCAGATATTGGTCGCTTTACTGATGTCTTCATCATGGATATGACCCCTGACAGTGATTATTCCTTCCAACAACTTGAGCAACACTTCGCCAACCACTGGCTAATCTTTGACCACCACGAAAGCGAGGCTAACCTCCGCGCCCAATATGCCTCTAATTGTATCAATCCTACCAACCCTGCTATCAATCCCTCTGCTACCAGCCTGGTTTGGGATTGGTTGCAAACAAACAAGAATTTTAACCGCCTAGACCCAGCAAGGGTTAAGGAACTTGGCTTGTTAGTTGAATTGATTAGGGCCTATGATACCTGGGATTGGCAAAATGATGACCAAATGCCTAGTGAGATTAAGGAGGCTGCGGATAATTTAAACCAACTCTTTTGGTTCTATCCCCTTTCCAAAACCCAAGAATTCATTCAAGCCGTCTTTGCAACTGGATGGCCTGCTTATCGCCAAGCCAACGCCCTATTAATCGATACCTTAAACGCACGACGGACCAGTTACATTAAGCGTCACCTTAAAAGTGTCGCTACCTTTGAACAGGATGGCCATTCCTTTGGGGTCGTCTATGCTAGCGATTATAAATCGGAAATTGCTCACGAACTTTTGCAACAATTCGAAGTCGAAGTTGCCCTCGTCATCGATGACCGCAGCGTTTCTCTAAGAAGCAACGGTAAACTGGATGTGGCTAAGTTTGCAGAGGACTACTTCCGGGGTGGTGGTCACGAAGATTCAGCTGGTGGGAGCTTAAACTTCAACCCCGTCTTGGAAGCTGAAAAAATGGTAATCGCAGCCATTAAGGAGCAAAAACAAGTCAACGAACAAATGACGGCTGCAGAAGCTGAAACAGACTCCCTCGCCGACCAACTAGACCCTGAAACCGCTGCTAAGTTAGCCGCTCTTTTTGGTAACCAAACCGACTAAGTGCTACAATTAACTTATTCGAACATTAAGGATGTGACTTTTGTGAAAGTCTTAGGAATCTTGGGAGCCCACAAGGAACATGGGGTGACACGCATGATGCTTGACCAGGTCTTACACCAGGTTCAAGCACCTAATACTTCTGAAATAATTTACTTAGAAGACTATCAAATTAAGCCCGACATCAAGGGCCAACCTAATCCTACCGTGGATCAAATTATCGCTAAGCTTGAAGCCGCTGACGTCTGGGTAATTGCTGCTCCCACTTACTGGGGCGGCTTATCTGGCGTCATGAAGAACTTTTTTGACTGTCTCAGACAACGACTAGTCCGATTTGACCACAAGGGTGGCACTCACCCAGATAAATTCGCCCACAAACACTACATCAGTCTAACCAACTGTTATGCCGGTAAATGGGAAAACTTCTTGAGTGGAGTTACCGACGCTAGTTTCAGAACCATTGATAAGGTCCTAACCGCCGGTGGGCTTATCAAAATTGGCGAAGCTGTTCAGACCGCTACTTGGGGCTTAACTGAACTAGCACCTGCTAAGCAAAAAGAATTAACCAAACTCGGTCAAAAAATTAACCGGGCCACTAGAAAGGACGATCAAACCGTGAAACGTTACTTCGAACTCTTCTTCATCGTTGCTGTTATGGCCTTTATTACCATGGCAATTCAGAGCCTCTGTCTCAAACTGTTAAACCTCTCGCTAGGCTTTTGGTCTAATTATATTTCCTTTGTGATTATCTTCTTTGCACTGCTAGCATTTACGCTCCACTTCTTTACCGTGGTCAAACATAAACGTAAATAATTAAACGGGTCACGCATACCGCCAAGGTAGTCGTGATCCGTTTTTTTAATAGCTAATTTTTTCAGGCCCTACTTTTAAGTTAGTCATAGTCGTAACCAGGTTAACACCCTCAATCTGGCGGTTAGGATTATAACGCGGGTCATTAAAGACCAGTAGTTGCGCCCCGGCAGCTAAGCCAGCCTTTACTCCGTTGACCGAATCTTCAACTACTAGGCTCTCAGCGGCCTTCACCCCTAGTTTTTCCATTGCCAGTAAGAAGATGTCTGGCGCAGGTTTAGGGTGGGCTAACTCAGCCCCTGAAATGACAGCTGAAAATAGTTCCTTTATTCCAAAGGTCGTTAAAACTTCCTCAATATCCGCTAACGGTGAAGAGGAAGCCAGTGCGAGCTTGAAATTATTTTGAGCCAAGGCCTTAATAAATTCCACCGTACCCGCAATGCTTTGAAGCCCATTTTTAGCCCTAACTTGAGCTACTTCTTCAAAATACTCTGCCATTAATTGTTCCGTGCTTGCCGGTAAATCGAGTTCCTGCCTGGTTTGTGCCCAGATATCTCGAAAAGACATCCCCATAAATTTAAAGTGGTAACTGAGCGGCTTATAAACTCCGTATTTGTGCAAAACATTTTGCTTAGCTTCCATAATGTTAGGCTCGGAATCAACAATCACCCCATCCATATCAAAGATGACCGCTTTAGCCTTAATTTCCGTCATTAGTATCGCTTCCTTTAGTAACTAGTATTCTCCTCTATTCTAGCATCTTTTAAGATGACAAAAGACATGAGTTACTTAGCCACTCATGCCTTATTACCATTGATTTAAAGATTCGCTAAATCTTTTGAATATAGCTTCTCCCAATCTGTTTTAAAATCTGCTATTGCTTTAGAAATAGCCGGCATTTCAAAAGCATCTTCAACCACAGTTAAGCCCACAGTTACAGCTTGTGCTCCGCTTCTAATTGCTTGATTAACTTGGTCAACATTATGAAAACTAGCCGCTAAAATTTTGCTTTCTAGTCCTTCTTTTCCAATGCGTTTAGCCACATTTTCAATAATTTGGGCAGCATCAATCCCTTGATTGAGCATCCGATTATAATAAGGCGCCAAATAATCAGCTCCTACATTTAGCGCTTGGTAAGCTTGAAACTCAGTATAAATTGCGGTTGCTGTAACCCTTAAACCTTGTTTTTTTAAAGACTTCATTGTTTTTAAACCAGCTAAATTAGTTGGCACTTTTATATAAACATCATTGCCCAGCTCAGTCACAATCCTTTTAGCATCTGCTTCCATCTCGTCAAAACTACAACCAGTAACTTGAACATGTAATTGCCTATCACTTCCCAAAATCATTCTAATCTTACGGAAATGTTCAAACAAGTCACCCTTAATTCCATCTTTTTTTAAAATCGATGGATTTGATGTTACTCCTGCTAGAGATAGATGCTCATTATAATAACTAATCTTCTCTAAATTAACTGTATCTAATAAAAATTCCACTCAAACCACTCCCGATTATTTTATAATTTCAATTTCGGTACCTACTGTAATACGTGGATATTCTTTAGCCTCTACATACATAGATCCTGGTAAAGTCGCTTCTTTATCGCCAGTAAAGTTAATCGCAATGTGTCCCAAATTTTGAAGATTAGTTTGTACTTCATATCCTACTGCGGTAATTTTATACTCCATATTCCCTATTTTAAGTGTCATCCCTGCCTTAATCTCGGTTTCAACATCCTTAACTTCAATAATATAGCAAGAGTCTCTCAACGCATCCGGAGCATTTTGACCAAATAGAATCGCCATCTTGATTTCCTCGAAGTTTCTAGCCTCTTTACCAACCTCTAGGACTGTCGTTTCGTATACTTTTACCTTGGTTCGACTAAATAGCATTTCATCCCATCCTCTCTTCGTTTAACTGTTTAATATAAACCAAAACTTGCCAACCGGGCTACGAATACCCGTGGTAACCCATTCAAGAAACGGGAATACAAAACAGAAGTTACACCAACTTCAACGGTTTCTGGTTTAGCTTCTTCCAGCCCAAGTCCAACCGGAATAAAGTCACAGGCATTTTGAGTATTAATTGCAAATAATGCTGGTAAAGCATATTGGGGAGGAATATGCCCTTTACCAATTTCAACCCCGATTAACGTTCCAATAACTTGTGCAATTACGGCTCCTGGCCCCAATAAAGGTGATAAAAATGGTAGTGAACAGATAAAGCCTAAAGCCATCAATCCCCAAACATTACCAGCTAACGGCACCATAATTTTTGCAAACCAATTACCAATCCCAGATCCCATAATAATCCCAATTAAAAGGGCTACAAAAGCCATAAAAGGAATAATCGTATTTAAAACTGTTTGAACCGAATCCTTTGCCGCTTGATTAAAAGTGGCAACTACTTTCCCAACACCAATTCCAATTTTCGCAATAAATCCGCCGCCATGTCCTTGTTGTGTTAAAGTTTTACTGGTGTCAATCTCTGCTTTTTCTTGCTCGGTTTGAACTGCTTGAGCTTTTTCATTAAAACTTTGAGCTTCATCACCATCTGCTAAAGTAATCTGTTTAGTAGTAACAGCTGAAACATATAATTCAGGGGTAATATATTTTGCCAACGGGCCACTTTTACCCGTCGGTAAAACATTAACCGTTAAAATATTTTTACTAGGATAAATACCGCATCTCAAAGTACCACCACAATCAACAATAGCTAGTGCAATTTCTTCATCCGGAATGGCTGTTTTAAAACCATCGACTGCCTCCATCCCAGTCAGTTCAACTATTTTATCAACAATATCAGGTCTATTACCCCCGGTCACATATACTACCTTGTGCTTTTCTTCTGTCGGTGTAACAACTAATGGGCCACCCCAACCACCTGAACCTTTAACAATCTTAATACTGTTCCATTTAGCCATGTGTCTTTCCTCCTAATCTACCGTTTTAGATAAAGTAATTCCGGTTGTCTTGCAAACATATGCGGTGGTAAAGTCCGTTACCCAACCACCAATAAAATTCATTACTAAACCAACTAAGAGATAACGAATTGCAAGATCCATACTGTTTAATCCCAACTTTTGTACCCCTTGCGCAATTCCCATCCAAACAAATAACTCACCTGGATTAATATGAGGAAATACACCATTACTTGTATGACAAAATTGTGCTTGGGCAGCATAATAACTAGGCTTGTAATATTCAGGTAAAAAACGCGCCATTGTAAACGACATCGGATTACCTAGCATAAAAGCTGATAAAAACGGTAACAATAAGTAACGAGTAAAAATATTTTTAGAAGCTCCTCGCGCAATTTTATCCATCTTTTCTTCGCCAAGAAAAGCTATAATTGTGTTCATTAATACTAATAGAAGTAAAACAACAGGCACAATGGTTTTCATCCAACCAATAAATGTTTTACCCCCAGTCTCAAATAAGTTCATAAAACCTGATGCTAAATTTACAATAATATCCATAACCTGTTCCTCCTAATTTTTGGAAAGACTCATTTTCAAATTATTTATCAGCAAAGACACTTTAGTAAATAATGGCATATTAAAGACATTCTTGCTAGTATCGTAAGCACTTGCTGAAAGTTTTTTAGTTTTGAAATCTACAAAAGTTTTATAAGCATTCAATAAGCACTGTCGAGTTAATCTATTCATCTTACTAAGCTCTTGGTAATCAGCTGCTAAAATCGCTATATTCTTATTTTGCAATTTCTTAACTGATTCAAACTTTGCAAAGACTGTAACACCTTGCATTAGTCTAGCTTCCTTAATATTTCCATTATCGTCTATCGCTATTAACATTAACGTTCCTGAAAAAAAACGCTTAGGATTTTTACCAATTAAAATCCGATATGCTCCTAATAAACGTAACTCACGATAATTCTTGGAAAAATTCTTAATTTGAAATATTCCCAACAGTCCCTGGAGTAAAAATGCACTTACTATAAATAAACCAATTAAAAATATCATCTTAAATCCCCTCCGTTATCTGAGTTAGTTCTAGTGTTGGATCATAATTCAAGAGATTGCTATAGATATCCTCATTGCCTGAAATCATAAAAATAAAGTCATAAGCTTGTGTTAAAATTTTGCTTAACTTAGCATCCAAGTTTTTAGGAATTCCAATTAAAAATATCAATGAAACTTCCTTACCTTGATACTTCACAGGTTTAGTTAAAATACCAATTGTCAATAAGATACGTGAATGTCCCGATTCATCTACCATATGCGGAATTGCAATTCCGTGTTGAAAAACATTACTCATTTTCTTTTCACGTTTCTGCCAAGCCGTTTTGAAAGAGGGTAATAATTCCTTCAATTTAATTTCCTCATCAATCAAAGTTTCAACAGCTGTTAGATAATCAACCTTATACTCAAAGCGTTTGATTCGTAGTTTAACCTGTTCTTCCTCAATTCCAGCAATAATTTGAGACAACGTTACTTTACTGATTAACTCATCATTTTTGAAAATACTTTGTAATCTAACTATTGGTGTAGTATGCTTATCGTTTGCTAACGGAAGCGTCGAAAAAACTATTAGATAGCGTTTAGCAGCTTGCTGGAAACTATCCGCATCCTTATATAAATCCGCCTCTGTCGTACCTTGAAAAGTCTCATTTAAGCGGTTAATAATCAAATTTTTTACACTCCTGCTAACATCACCAACAATTGCTACCTTATGAATTTTACTTTTTCCTTGAGCCTCATCTTCTAATTCCATTTGATAATATAAAGCTAAATAACTAAGTTCACTATCTGAAATTGTTAAATTTAATTTTTGCTCTAAAAGATTTACAGTCATAATAGCTAAATCAACCGCAACAGGATACTTTTCAACAATTTCCTTGCTAAAAAAATCTTCCCCTTCAAAATAAGTTGCCGCCCGATTAATCATAAAAAGTGCATGATATTTAATTTGTTCATACAGACGTTGATAATTGAGACTAATAGTAATATTATGGGCAACTTGCTTAAAAATAGTTTCAAACACCTCGTCTAACCAATTTAATCTTGTTACCATCTTTTCAGTAGACCAGTTATTATAATTAATGTTCAACGGAATCAAGAGAAAAATTCTTTCTGCGTTAGTTAAATCAGATGGTAAAAATGGAGCTAAGTTTTTTAATATCTCTTGTTTGCTAGCTGTATCCATCAACTCACTATATTCATAAGGAACAGTAGTAATTCTTCTATTTATCTGTCTAAGAAACCTTAAAATTTTAAGATGCCTAATAAGTAAATTGTTAGCTGTCTTACTTCGTTCATAGTGTCTAACTACCTGATTAATTTGTCTTTTTGTTTCTAAAGGTATTTTTTCCCCTAAATCATAGTAATCACAAACAAAATTTCTCAAGACAAAGGCTATTTGATAATCAGCTTTGCTCGTAAGAAGAATGCCATTATTACTTACTGATTTAATCAGCACTCCGTATTTCTCTAATGAATTTCTCAGCTCTTTAATATCCCTATTAATCGTTCCTTTACTAACCATCAATGCTTCTGATAAGTCATCTAACAAAACATAGTCTTGTTTTTTAGTCAAAATATAAAGAATATACGCTTGCCTTTTCGCTGGGTTGTTAAAATCTAATGTCGTCTTTAAGTAATAAGTCTGAAATTTTGCCAATTTAGGATAATCTCTAACACTTAAATAATATTTCTTATTTTTATGCTTAATATCAGCAATTTCAGATAATTCACCATCTAATTCTTCAATGTACTTTTGTAATGTCTTATTTGATAGTTTTAATTCACTAGCTAATTCTAATTCTGATATAGAATCTCTTGTGGTTAATATTTTAAATAATTGGTAATTAAGTACATTCATCACAACACTTCCTATTATCCTCTAGATTTTCCTCCAGCAACATTAGTGGTTATCCCCGTGATATAGCTAGATCTATCTGATAAGTAATAAGCTACTAAGTCTGCGACTTCAGAAAGTTTGCCACTTCTGCCAAGAGGAGTAGTTGTTTTACTCTTGTAACCAGCCCGAATATCATCAACAGTTTTGTGTCTAGTATATGCTAATGCTTCCTCATACGCTAAGGTCCGTAAGCCTGTAGCCTCCATAATCCCCGGTGCTATACCCACAACTCGGACATTATATTCACCTAGTTCCTTAGCCCAAGAACGTGTTAAGCCAACAATCGCTGCTTTAGTTCCAGAATAAATACTTTGTCCCTGGGAACCTTCTAGTCCAGCCTCCGAAGCCATATTCACAATCACCCCAGCTCTCTGCTTAACTAACTGACGGGCAACAGCTTGCGACAATAAGAAAACACTCTTTACATTAACAGCAAACATTTTTTCAAAATCACCCACTGTTAATTCATACTTGCTATTAGGTTCTTTAGCATCAACTAATAATCTTGGTAGATTAATTCCTGCATTATTGACTAATCCATCGATTCTATCTTTTTCTGCAATCACACGCTCAACCAAGTTATCTACTGCTTGTTTATCAGTGACATCAGTTTGAACAAATGTTAAATGGCTATGCCTTATTTCCCCTTCTTTTAAGTCAGCGTTATAAACATAAGCACCTTCATCAAGTAATTCTTTAACTATCGCAGCACCAATACCTGAAGATCCACCCGTTACTACATATACTTTATCTGTAATTCCTAACCAATCTTTGCTCATACAATTACCTCCAAGAAATATTGTTCTTTTAACAATTATCATTCTAGTGGTAACGGTTACAAAAATTAATACAATTATTTTCCTAAATTTAAGAAAATAATTGTATTAATTATATCAGAATATATTTATGTTGGCCAAATAACATACCATTATTTTTATATCTATAACTATTCTTAAAACACTTATAGTTCTTTTATAAAAAATCTATCCATCAAACTATGCTCGCTGCCAGCTAAGCCTTGGCAGCTTCGATAGCCCATCCGCTCATACAACTGCAGCGCAACTTGCAAATTATGGTGGGATTCCAAGTAAAGTTCATGGTAACCTGCTGCTTGCGCGAACTGCTCACACTTACCGAGCAATAGCTTGCTTAACCCCTGGCCCCGAGCTTCGGTGGTCAAGTATAGCTTTTGTAACTCCGCAATCTTATTGGCTGAGTCAAATTCGGCAACCCCGGCACCACCTAAAACCTGACCTTCTTCCTCAAGGACAAAGTAACAGCGTCCAGGCTTAGCCAAATAAAATTCACTTAAATTATCTAAGCTAGCATCGAAATAGGCTGTCCCTGGCAACGCTAGCTTTGCTTCCTCTAAGCTAGCACGAATGATTTGCGCTAACACTGGGTTATCACTAGGTTTAATCTGTCTAATCATCATTGCTATCCACCTCGCAATTTAATTATCCACATTCTAGCAAGTTTAAAGGCAAAAGAAAATCCCCCAAACTCAACTACGAGTTTGGAGGATTTCAAAGAAAGCTTAATCTTAAAGCTTTTCTTTGTTGACGATGTTTAACTTATCGTCTAAGTCGTAAACAACTGATTGGCCAGTAGCCATTTCTACGTTCATGATGTCTTCATCAGAAATTTGTTCGATGTACTTAGTCAAGGCACGTAGTGAGTTACCGTGGGCAGCAACGATTACGTTCTTACCAGCTAATAAGTCTGGAGCAATCTTGTCTTCCCAGAATGGGATAACGCGTTCCAAAGTAACCTTTAAGTTTTCCCCACCTGGAACGATGCGTGGGTCTAAGTTAGCATAACGACGGTCGTTAGCTGCTGACCCTTCATCGTTTGCATCCAATAATGGAGGTAATACGTCGTAAGAACGACGCCAGATGTGAACTTGTTCGTCACCGTACTTTTCAGCTGCGGCTTGCTTGTTCTTACCTTGTAAAGCACCGTAGTGACGTTCGTTTAAACGCCATGACTTTTCTTCTGGAATCCAAAGTTGACCTGATTCTTCCAAAGCGAAGTGTAAAGTCTTGATGGCACGAGTTAAAACTGAAGTGTAGGCTTGATCAAATTCAATTCCTGCTTCCTTTAACTTGCGACCAGCTTCTTTAGCTTCTTGTTCACCTTGTTCACTCAAGTTAACGTCTACCCAACCAGTGAATAGGTTCTTTAAGTTCCATTCACTTTGACCGTGACGGATAAATACTAATTTTGACATATCAGTATAAAACCTCTTTCTTAAAATAAAAATTGTTTACACCTGTATTTTACACTGAATAGGAAAAAATTCCTAGCCCTTGTGATAAATTAAGCTTGCTTTTCTTTCAAAGCCTTAATCAAAGCGGCGACCGCCTTTTCAATGTTGGCTGGCGTAGTTCCCAGGTTCAAGCGGATAAAGCCTAAGCCGGCTTGACCAAACCAGTCGCCAAAGTCAACCGCTAACTTGGCTTGCTTCTTAACTAAATCAGTTACTTCTTCCTTAGCAATCACGCCGGATAAATCAATCCACATTAGGTAAGTTCCCTCTAAATCACTCACCTTAATTGCTGGGAAAGCTTGGGTTAATTCTGTCTTAACGTAGTCAAAGTTAGCTTGCACCACCTTAATAAAGCCAGCTAACCAGTCTGCTCCCTCACTATAAGCCGCTTGGGCTGCTACTTTTCCTAACAAGCTTCCTGCTGGCGAAGATAACTTAGCAACGTGTTCGTCATAACGGTCACGTAGTTGAGGGTTAGGGATAATCACGTGACTATTTTGTAAAGCCGCTAGGTTAAACGTCTTAGACGGAGCGTCTAAAACCACCAAGTTATCCCGGTAGTAACCATCCTTAATTGATAAAGCCGACACAAATGGCCGCTTACCCATAATCAAATCATGGTGAATTTCGTCAGAAATCACGTGGACTTGTTCTTGGCGGCAAAGCTCTAGCACCGCTTCTAGTTCTACTTCCGACCAAACTCGCCCAACCGGATTATGGGGACTACATAAAACTAACGCCCTAACTTGATTAGCTTCCATCTTTTGGCGCATGTCTTCTAAATCCATGACGTATTTTCCGTCAACTTGTTTTAAGTTGGAAATCACTAACTTACGGTGATTATTTTCAATTACCCGCATGAAGGGATAATAGACTGGTTGCATAACCATCACCGCGTCGTTTTCTTCGGTTAAGAATTGGATTACTGTGCTTAACGACTGCACTACCCCGGTTCCAAACCTAAGCCAGTCCTTATGTAACTCAATTCCGTAACGCTCTTTTTGCCAAGTAAAGTAGGCATCAAAATAAGCAGCGGGAGTCATTGAGTAACCAAAGGCCCCATGTTCTACCCGCTTAACCATGGCTTCAAGCACCGCTTTAGGCGCTTTAAATTCCGTATCGGCCACCCAAAGTGGTAATAGGTCACTGGCACCAAATTCTGCTTCCAAGCCATCCCATTTGACGGCATCCGTATTTTGGCGTTCAACCGCATATTCTTTTACAAACGTTTCTTTATCCATCCTACTTCTTCCTCCCTAGCTTTTTAACTTTAGCTTGATACCCTTGATGCTTGATGCTCACTGGTTTAACTCCTAAGACATCGAGTGCGAAGGTAAAGATGGGAATCCCAACAATTAAGCCCCAAACTCCAAATAAGTGTTCAGACGCTACCAGCACCACAAAGGTATAAAAGATTGGTAATTCTGTCTTAGATGACATTAATTTTGGATTTAAAATATATGACTCTAGCGCATGGACTACCAGTAGCATTACGATAACATAAATTACGTCCCGAATTCCACCCACAGAATAAGCGATGAAACTCAGTGGGATAGCCGAGATAATTACCCCAGCAACCGGCACTAGGCTGAGGACAAAAATCATCAGGCCTAAACTAATGATTTGTGGCATTTTCATCATGCTTAAACAAACCAAGGTAATGGCCGTGTTAACCAAGGCAATCATAAACTGGGCTTCCATTACCACCCCGAAGGTGTTAACGAAGATCTTAGCAAAGTGGTAAATATCCTTGAAGAGCCAAGAATTAGGTCCCTTTAAGAAACTCTTAGAAAAAGTGTACATCTCGTCTTTTTCCACCGTGAAAAAGAAGGACAATAATAGGGACATCAGGAAGGTAAAGCCCATAGAACCAATGCTAGTAATGTATTTCAACAGAATGCCGGCCCCATTTTTTACCTGCTTCATAACTTCCGAACTGTTAATATAACTGGAGACATAAGCCCAGACCTTATTGGTGTCTTTAGGCATATTTTGGTAAAATTTTAGGACCGATTTTACCATCAACTCCGATTGTTCAATTAACTTGGGAACGTAGATGGTAATTCCAAGGTAGATTAAGGCAATTAATAAGGCGTAAATCACAATTACTATTAAACGTGACGGTAACTTAAGGTACTTTTGTACCCAGCTAACCGCTCGCACCACCAAAAAGGTGAAGATGAAGGTTAACAAAATAATGCTCATTAAGCTTCTGACTAGATACAAAATTCCAATTAACCCTGCTAACACAACAAACCTTCTAAAGCGCTCATTAGCAATAAATTTTTGCCAAAGATTTAAATTTTCCACGCCACCATCCCTCTCTTAGGTCATTTAACCTTATTTTACAATCATTGACGCAAAAAGTCTTTAACCACTCCCTAAACTTTTGCTGAATTATTTGGAACAACGGCTTATAATTAATTAGATATTGCTTAAGAAAGAAGGATTAATGTGACTAAAAAAGCTAGCTTAGGAATCATCTTTGCCACTAGCGCCGCCATTTTATGGGGCTTTACTGGATTGTTATCCCAATATCTTTTTAAAGAAACGGACGTCTCAATCGGGTGGCTGATGGGGGTTAAGACACTCATCTCAGCTTTTATCGTCTTACTGGCTGCCTACCACACAGAGGGTAATAAACTTTTTGAAGTTTGGCGACGCCCTAGCGATTACTTACAAGTGGCCGCCTATGGTTTAGTCGGGCTGGCCGGAGTCCAACTAACTTATTCGCTTACCGTCTATGACAGCAACGCCGCCATCGCAACCATCCTTCAAACCCTCGGGGTGGTCGGGGTTATTATCTATTCCGCCTTAGTTTTCCACCAACGACCACGGCGGCAAGAATATCTAGCTGTGATCATCGCCTTAATCGGGACCTACCTTTTAGTAACCCGCGGTCACGGACTAAATATCGCTTTAAGCCCGGCTACCCTACGCGACGGGAGCCTCTTGGTTCTGTGTGGCACCGGATTAGCTG
>ENA-ORUR01000522-ORUR01000522.1-human-gut-metagenome-genome-assembly--contig:-NODE-522-length-15917-cov-20.5991_pt1 | contig 15917 bp, 15 predicted proteins | sample MGYA00242086_ERZ509223 | MGnify/ENA primary metagenome ERZ509223 (study PRJEB26280, sample SAMEA2338820) | human gut metagenome | biome: human gut; feature: human-associated habitat; material: faeces... | reverse complement strand
CTCGGAAGATCTTAAACTACAAGACTCCAGAAGAGTACTTTGACACCGAACTTGACCGCATTTACCGGCGTAGATAGTCAAAATCTGCCAGATGTTATGGTAAGTGTTCAATTTATTCTTGCAATTGGCGGAAATATTAAAAAACAAATTTTATTTGTGTTATGAAGGTTAAGTGAGTTGGTGAAATAGATGCCAGATGAAAGGGACAATAGCCGCTATCAACCAAAATATATAGGCTTGGATTTGGCGACTGAGATCGCCACTACTTACGCTAAACAGCATGGACACCACAATGTCAAGCTGCTGATGACTAAGACCAGTCCAGACAAGCGGTCAGAGTATTTTTACGTCTTCAGAGTGGATGAAAGTCCGCTGAAGTAAAAGAAAAACGCGCGCTTACGTTTGTTGTAAGCAGCGCGTTTTTTTACACAATTATTTGATTAATCTTCTTCGTAACCCAGGTGGTTCATAATCAAAGCCGCGGTTTCTTCGATTGACCGTTCAGCCACGTTGATCACGAAGCAGCCCAGCTTCTTGTATAAGGCCATGGCACTGTCCAGTTCGGCATTGATGGAGTCCATGTTGGAGTAGGCAGTGTCGGGGTCCATCCCGTAGCTGATCATTCTTTGCCGGCGGATGCGGTTGAGCACTTGCGGATCGGTGGTCAAACCAATGATCTTCTTCGGGTCAATTTGGTAGATTTCCTTTGGTATGTGGGTCTGCGGTACTAGCGGCAAGTTGGCCACCTTAAGCCCCTTGTTAGCCAAAAGCAAGGAAAGGGGAGTCTTGGAAGTCCGGGAGACACCTAACAAGACAACGTCTGCTTCCAAAAAGCCCCGCGGATCCTTGCCGTCGTCGTACATAACCGCGAATTCCATGGCGGAGATCCGGTTGAAGTACTTGTTGGTCAATTGGTGGTTAGCCCCAACCAGGCCGGTCGGCTTCATATGGGTCGTCTGGCTGATAGCCTCAATGATCGGAGACAAAATGTCGATGTACCTAGCCTTGTGTTCCCGGGCAAACTTGATGATCGGCAATTGCAGCTTCTCATCAAGCATGCTGTAGACGATGACCAGGTTAGGGTACTGCTCGATTTCTTCCAGGGTAGCGGCCAGCTTCGTTTCGTTAACAATGAAAGGATAGCGGCGGTAGTTGACTTCGGCGTCAGGGAACTGGACGGCAGCCGCCTGGGCGTTGTTAAAGGCCGTTTCCCCAGCTGAGTCGGAAATAATGATAATGTTGACTTCCATCTTTTCAGTTTTTTCTGTTTGCTTGTTTTCTGCTTTATTTTCAGTCATATAGATCACCTCATCAACTCTATTATACCGGATAATGCGCTTTCTGGGCCTTAGCCCAAAAAACTTTTCAAAAAATCTGTCCAGTCTATTGACGATTAGTCAATTTTTGCTATAATTTAGACATATGTTTATGGCAGCAATGCCAAGAAATGGAAGGAGGGATCACACATGGCTAAGACTATCGTTCACGAAAACGAGTCTATTGATGATGCTCTTCGTCGTTTCAAGCGTTCCGTTTCTAGAAGTGGTACTTTGCAAGAATACCGCAAGCGTGAATTCTACGAAAAGCCAAGCGTTCGTAGAAAGTTAAAATCTGAGGCCGCTCGCAAGCGTAGACATTATTAATCGACTGAAGCTCTCGTGAAAACGGGAGCTTTTTTCTTGCTTATTTTCCGTGTTCTCTTTTGGCCTAAATCGTGTATCATTGGTTTAGAAGAGTATAGTCTGGCGGACAGAGATGTGCTTGCCCGCTGGTTTGAAAATGAAGGAGTTCTTTTATTGGAAAAGAAGTTTTTGCCCCACAGCAGCGAAAATGTCCAGAAGCTGGTGGGCGTAAATGACAGCAATTTGAAGCTGATCGAAGAAGGCTATGAGGTTATCGTTACTGACCTGGGTGGTCAGATCAAGGTTGCTGGACCTGAAGAGCAGGTGGAGACCGTCTTGCGGGTTTTAAAGGCCTTGGACGGGGTAGCCAGCAACGGGATCAATTTAACTCCGGCCGATGTGGTCAGCGCCATGAAAATGGCTGACCGGGGGACAACTGAATACTTTAGCGACCTCTACAAGCAGATCTTGATCAGAGATGCTAAGGGCCGGCCAGTCCGGGTCAAGAATATGACCCAGAAGAACTATGTTGAAGCCATCAACAAGAGCGACGTGGTCTTTGGGATAGGACCCGCCGGGACAGGGAAGACCTTCCTGGCTGTCGTCTGCGCGGTTGCTGCCTTTAAGCGGGGAGAGGTCTCCAAGATCATCTTGACCCGGCCGGCAGTTGAAGCCGGGGAATCCCTGGGCTTTTTGCCAGGGGACCTTAAGGAAAAGGTTGACCCTTACCTGCGTCCAATCTATGACTCCCTTTATGCCATCTTAGGGCAGGGACCAACTGACCGCTTGATGGAGCGGGGCGTTATCGAAATCGCTCCTCTTGCTTACATGAGAGGGCGGACCTTGGAAGAAGCTTTCGTCATTTTAGACGAAGCGCAGAACACGACTGACGCCCAAATGAAGATGTTTTTAACCCGGCTGGGCTTTAACTCCAAGATGGTGGTCAACGGGGACATGACCCAGATCGACCTGCCTGGCAAGGCCCACAGCGGTTTGATTACGGCCCGCAATATCCTGCAGGGGATCGACCAGATCGAGTTCGTGGAATTCAGTGCGGCTGACGTTGTCCGGCACCCAGTCGTAGCAAAGATTATCAAGGCATATGAAGAGGAAGGAAAATAATGCAGGGAATTGACGTAAGCTACAGCGATGAAGTCGGCTTTTTGACTAAGGGAGACCGGGACTGGGAAGACTGGATCATGCAGCTGCTCCTCATGGCGAAAAAGGAAATCGGCAAGGACAATGCCCAGGAAATGAGCATCAACTTCGTTGACGAAGACCGGTCGCAGGCTATCAACCGGGACTACCGGGATAAAGACCGGCCAACCGATGTGATTTCTTTCGCCATTGAAGACGGCGACGACGGCCTGGACCTGGCTATGTTCACCCAGGACCCGGACTTTACCGAAGACATTGGCGACTTGTTCATGTGCCCAAGTGTCATCGAGCGCCACAGCAAGGAATATGGCACCGGCTTTGACCGGGAATTTGGCTACACGATCGTGCACGGCTACTTGCACTTAAATTGCTATGACCACATCGAGCCAGACGAAGCCAAGGAAATGTTTGGCATCCAGGGCAAGGTTTTGGAAGAATATGGCCTGCCCCTTTATCCGGAACAATTAGACGAAGGAAGAGGAAAATAGCATGAACGAGTTGGAAGAAAAACTCTTTTTGCTGGCCAAGGACCATTTGGCGGATGCCTATAGCCCTTATTCCCACTTTCACGTGGCCAGCGCTTTAGTGACGGACGCGGGAGAAATTTTTACCGGGGTCAATATTGAAAACTCTTCTTTTGGCTTGACCAACTGCGCCGAACGGACGGCGATCTTCTCCTGGGTGAACGCTGGCCGGCCGGGCAAGATCAAGTGCCTTTTGATCATCGGCAACACTGACCGGCCAATCTCCCCTTGCGGGGCCTGCCGGCAGGTAATGAGCGAATTTATGGCTCCGGAAACGGAAGTAATTCTGACCGACAGCCAGGGGGACTATGAGCACTTTACAGTTGAGCAATTGATACCATACCATTTCACAGAAAAGGACATTCAAGATGGGGCAAACAAGTAAACACAAGTCAGGTTTCGTAGCATTGGTTGGCCGGCCAAATGTCGGCAAGTCAACCTTGATGAACCGCTTAATCGGGCAGAAGGTGGCGATCACCTCCGCCAAGCCGCAAACTACCAGAAACAAGATTTCCGGCATCTACACTGAAGATGACATGCAAGTTGTCTTTGTCGACACGCCGGGGATTTTCAAGAGCCATTCCGACCTGGACGAATACATGGACAAGGCCAGCCTGTCTTCTTTAAAGGACGTTGACTTAGTCATGTTCATGGTTGACGCTAAAGAAGCCGGCAAGGGCGAGGAATACGTGGCCGGTCTTTTGAAGGATTTGGATATTCCGGTATTTTTGGTTATCAACAAGATCGACCAGGTTCACCCAAATGATCTTTTGCCAATCATCGACTCCTACCAGGCCGTCGGCAAGTTCGCGGAATTTTTGCCAATTTCCGCCCGGCAGGGCAACGGGGTCGACGACTTGCTCAAGACCTTGAAGGACTACCTGCCAGAAGGACCGCAATACTACGCTTCAGATGAAGTAACCGACCGGCCGGAATACTTCGTGGTGGCTGAGATGATCAGAGAACAGATCCTCCGCTTGACCGACCAGGAAGTTCCCCACTCAACCGCTGTCTGGGTTGACCAGATGAACCAGCGGATCAATGGCAAATTGCAGATTGATGCCACGATTTTTGTGGAAAAAGACGGGCAAAAGCGGATCATTATCGGGCAAAGAGGGTCCATGATTAAGCAGATCGGGATGCGGTCCAGAAAAGAAATCGAAAATCTTCTGGGCGAGAAGGTTAACTTGAAGCTCTGGGTCAAGGTACGGCGCGACTGGCGGCAGGACCCGGCCTTCCTCAAGTCCATCGGCTATGACAAGAAGGAACTTTAATGGCCGCTGACCTGCTCGATGTCCACGGCCTGCTTTTTAAAAGGCAGCAGTATAAAGAGGCTGACATCTTGGCCAAGCTCTGGACCAAGGAACTGGGAATCGTCACCGTAATTGCCAAAGGTGGGATGCGGCCCAAGTCTCAGCTGGCCGCCGCGGTTTTGCCCTTTACGGAAGGGACTTTTGGCATCTTGACCCGCTACAAGGGGATCAGCCAGCTGTGGACCTATAAGAAGCTCAGCCAGCACGATGAGCTTTTTACCGACCTGGACAAAAATGCCTATCTTTCTTATCTTTTTGACTTAGCTGACCATGCCTTCAGCGAGTACCAGAAACTGGGGGGCTACTATGACCTTTTGCTAGTGGCCTTTAACCGGATCGTGGCCGGCCAGGACCCGGAAATTATTGCCCAAATTGTCCAGCTGCAGCTCCTGGATGCCTTCGGGGTAGCTCCTCAGCTGGGGGCCTGCGTGATCTGCGGCAAGGAAAAAGGAATTTTTGACTATTCAATCGCCACCGGCGGGGTGGTCTGCAGCGACCATTTCCGCTCTGTCAGCCGCCTGCACCTGTCGCCGAAGGCTACTGCCTTAATCAGAACCCTGGCCCTTTTACCAATCAGCCGTTTAGGGGAGATCCAGATCAGCGAAGATTTGAAAAAGGAAAGCCGGCGGGCCATCGCCCAGATCTACCAGGCCACAGTGGATTTGCACCTGCCCAGCCTCCGCTTTTTAAATGAGGTTCGGGGCAGCTGATTTTTCTAAAAAACATGAAAAGAAAAGGAATTTGTGGTAAAATAGACTGTGTATTGGTAATGATGAGGAAATAAAAAAGTACCGCGGCAGCGAGTATCGGTTGGTGGAAGGATACAGCGGGAAAAGGCCCCTCTAGCCAAGCTAATTAAGAGCAGGAGGCAAATAGGCTTCCTGAATTAGGGTGGAACCGCGAATACTTTTTCGTCCCTATGCAAAAGTGAAATTGCATAGGCTTTTTTTATGGCATTGCATAGGAGGTAACTATGGCACAAAAATTAGATATTCAGACCATGATCTTCAAGCTTGAACAGTTCTGGGCTTCAAAAGGCTGCATGATCATGCCGTCATATGATGAAAACAAGGGTGCGGGGACGATGAGCCCATACACCTTCTTGCGGGCAGTCGGGCCTGAACCTTGGAAGGCCTGTTACGTTGAGCCTTCCCGCCGGCCAGCTGACGGGCGCTACGGGGACAACCCGAACCGGCTCTTCCAGCACCACCAGTTCCAAGTCGTTTTAAAGCCAGCTCCGCTGGAAATCCAGCAATACTACCTGGACTCCTTGAAGGTTCTGGGCATTGAACCTTTGGAACACGACATCCGCTTCGTTGAAGACAACTGGGAAAACCCATCCATGGGCTGTGCCGGTGTTGGCTGGGAAGTCTGGCTGGACGGGATGGAAGTTTCCCAATTTACCTACTTCCAAACTGTCGGCGAACTGGACGTCAAGCCAACCATGGGCGAAATCACTTACGGGGTTGAACGGCTGGCTTCCTACATCCAGGACGTTAACTCAGTCTTTGACCTGGAATGGGGCGACGGCGTCCTTTACCGGGACATTTTCAAGGAACCTGAATACGAACACTCCAAGTACGCCTTTGAAGAAAGCGACCAGAAGCAACTGCTGGAATTCTTTGACACTTATGAAAGAATTGCCAAGCGCCTTTTGGGCCAGAACCTGGTTCACCCGGCTTACGACTACATCTTGAAGTGTTCCCACACCTTCAACCTGCTGGACGCCCGGGGGGCAGTCTCAGTAACTGAACGGGCGGGCTACCTGCACCGAATCCGCAACATGGCTCACGAAGTAGCGGTTAAGTTTGTGGAAGAACGTGAAAAGCGCGGCTTCCCATTGTTGAAGAGTGCACAAGCAAAGGCGGAGGTAAGCAATGACTAAAGACTTTTTATTTGAAATCGGCGTTGAAGAAATGCCAGCCCACGTGGTCAGCAAATCAGTCAAGCAGCTGGCTGACAGAACTGGCAAGTTCTTAAAGGAAAACGGCCTGGGCTTTAAGGAAATCAAGACCTACTCAACTCCCCGCCGCCTGACTGTCCTGGTCAAGGAACTGGATGAAAAGCAGGCTGACGTGGACGAAGTCAAGAAGGGGCCGGCCAAGAAGATCGCCCAGGACGCTGACGGCAACTGGACCAAGGCCGCTGTCGGCTTTGCCCGCGGCCAGGGGATGAGCGCCGACGACATCTACTTTGAAGAACTCAAGGGCGTGGAATATGCCTACGTGCACGTGCAAAAGGCCGGCAAGGAAGCTAAGGAAATCCTCTTGGGCCTGGATGAAGTAATCAAGGCCATGACCTTCCCGACCAAGATGCGCTGGGACTCCCAAGACTTTGAATTTGTCCGCCCAATCCACTGGCTCGTTGCCCTTTACGGCAGCGAAGTCGTCCCAGTTGAGTTCCTGGACATCACTGCCGGCCGCAAGACTGCCGGTCACCGCTTCCTGGGCGACAGCGTGGTTTTGGCCAACGCTGACGACTACGTGGAAGCTCTGCGGGATCAATACGTCATCGTTGATGCTGACGAACGCAAGGACATGATCGTTTCCCAGATCAACGACCTGGTAAACAGCCACAACTGGCAAATCAAGCTGGATACCAGCCTCTTGGAAGAAGTCAACAACCTGGTTGAATACCCGACTGTTTTTGCCGGCTCATTTGACCAAAAGTACTTGGAAATCCCGGACGAAGTCCTGATCACTTCCATGAAGGACAACCAGCGCTACTTTGAAGTCTACGACCAGGAAGGCAAGCTGATCAACTACTTCATCTCCGTGAGAAACGGGAACAAGGACCACTTGGAAAACGTGATTTCCGGTAATGAAAAGGTCCTGGTTGCCCGCCTAGATGACGCGGTATTCTTCTACGACGAAGACCGCAAGTACCCGCTCAGCCACTTTGTTGACCGGATGGACAGCGTTTCCTTCCACGACAAGATCGGTTCTATGGCAGAAAAGATGACCCGGGTCCGGATCATCGGCGACTACCTGGCCAAGAGATTCGGCCTGTCAGCTGAAGAAGTGGCTGACTTTGACCGGGTAAGCGGCCTGTACAAGTTCGACCTGGTAACCCAAATGGTCGGCGAATTCGCTGAACTGCAAGGGGTTATGGGGATGCACTATGCCCGCCTGGCTGGCGAAAACGAAAACGTTTCTGTCGCCATCAAGGAACACTACATGCCAACCACGGCTGAAGGCGACTTGCCGAAGACCAAAGTCGGCGCCCTCTTGTCAGTTGCTGACAAGCTGGACACCATTATCGCCTTCTTTGGTGCCGGGATGATTCCTTCATCATCAAACGACCCATACGCTTTGCGCCGTTACGCTTACGGGATTGTCCGGATCCTTTTGAATGAAGACTGGTCCCTGCCATTTGACCAGGTTGTTCCAGAAATCGTGGAACTTTTGTCTGGCAAGACTCCGGCCAAGCTGCCGCAAGGGGCGGAAGAAGACAAGCAGCTTGCTGACTTCATCCGTGACCGGATCAAGCAGTTCTTGCAAAAGAACAACTACCAATACGACGTTATCGACGCCGTTCTGGCTTCAAGCGAACAAGACCCAAGCCAGATCCTGGCCGCTGCCAAGGTTCTGCAGCAGCACCATGACGACGAGGCCTTCAAGCCAGTCGTTGAAAGTCTGACTAGAATCGCCAACATCTTGAAGAAGGCTAAGTTCAGCCAGGCTAGTCCGGTTGACCCAAGCTTATTTGAAGACAGAAGCGAACAAGACCTTTATAATGGAGTTGAAGCTTTGGCAAATGTCAAGGACCATGCTGAACTTTACGAAGCCTTCGTTGCCTTGCAAGGGGTAATCGACCGCTACTTCGACGTCAACATGATCATGGCCAAGGACGAAGCAGTCAAGAACAACCGCTTGAGCCAGCTGGCAGCTGTCAATGACCTGGCCAAGCGCTTGGGCGACTTGAGCAAGTTGGTTATCAAGTAAGAAGCAATTTTTTAATAAAGGGTGAGGCAAATTGGCTGGAAGAATTTCGGAAGATTTTATCAATGAAGTTCGGGGCAGCGTAAATATCGTTGACGTGATCAGCCAGTATGTATCACTGGAGAAGAGAGGCAAAGACTATGTTGGTCTTTGCCCTTTTCATCAAGAAAAGACCCCCTCTTTCACCGTCAACCCGGACAAGCAGTTCTTCTACTGCTTTGGCTGCCATAAAGGCGGCAATGTCTACAAGTTTATCATGGAAAAGGAAGAAGTTACTTTTCCAGAAAGCGTTGAAAGAGTAGCGGAATTCGCCAATATCCCCATGCCCCAGGAATACCAGGATCAGCCGGTCAAGCTGAATCCTTTGATGCAGATGCACAAGGAAGCGGCGGACTTTTACCAGCAGGTTCTCATGACTACCAAGATCGGGGAAAGGGGCCTGGAATATGCAAGAAAAAGAGGCTTGGACGATGACCTGCTCAAGCACTTTAAGATCGGCTATGCCCCAGGCAAGTCCGACCTACTCTTGACCTATTTGCGAGGCGAGGGCTATACGGATGACCAGCTGGCGGAAAGCGGCTTGTTTGTCCAGAGCCAGGACGGCCGCCTCTTTGACCGCTTCAGAGACCGCTTGATGTTCCCGATGAGTGATGAAAGCGGCCACCCGGTGGCCTTTTCCGGCCGGAGAATCAGCGATGACCCGGAAGAACCCAAGTACTTGAACAGTCCGGAAACCAGCATCTTCAACAAGTCCGACCTGCTCTTCCACTTTTCAGAAGCCAAGAAACATGCCAGAAAAGAGGGACACCTGGTCTTGTTTGAAGGACATATGGACGTGATTTCGGCCTATAAGGCCGGGGTCAAGACCGGAATTGCCTCCATGGGGACCAGTTTGACCCAGCAGCAGGTCTATATGATCCGCCGGATCACCAAGCAAGTCGTCATCAACTATGACGGCGACGATCCAGGCCAGCACGCAACTGAACGGGCGGTGGGCCTCTTCAAGCAGGCCGGCAACTTTGACCTGGGCATCGTGATCCTGCCTGACAAGCTCGACCCGGACGAATATGTCAAGCAGTACGGACCGGACAGCTACCAGGCCGTGATTAGAGGGGCTATTTCGACCACTGACTTTTTCCTGCAGCGCTTGAAGAAGAAGTACAACTTAAACAATGAGCGCGAGCAGGTGGCCTATTTAAGCGAGGCAGTAGCGGAAATCGCCGCCTTGCCCAACCCGGTTGAACAAGACCTTTATGTAGGCCGCCTGGCCAAGGAAACCGGAGTCTCCCTCGACGCTTTAAAGGTCAACTTGTCCAGGGCCCGCCGCAAGCAGCGCCGGGTGGACCAGCATACCAGCAGCGAAGTCCTGCCCGAGCTGGCCCCCTTGGCTCCAGCCGCGGATCCGCGGCCGGTCACCAGGGCTCTAAAGGCCCAGCAGCGCCTGCTTTATGCCTACGTCTATTCTGATGAGGCCCGGGACTACTTGACCGTCAACGGTTTTGTTTTTCCAAACCCGGAATACGAGCGCCTGGCCAAACTTTGGCTCAATTACATTGAAACTCATGAAAATGTTTCATTGAGCGGCTTTTTGGATTTTATTCCTGAAGAACTTCAGAGTATAATTGTTAGTACTGATATGACCGGGCTGCCAGGGGAAATCACCTTGGAAGAGCTCGAGGCGCAGGTTCGGGTACTCAATCTGTGCAAGATAGATGATGAGATCGACCGCCACATGCAGGCGATTGCAGACGCGCGTCGGCGAAACGACCAAACGGCAATTTTGCTGGAAACACAGGCAATTTTGCAGCTAAGGCAACTGAAGCTGCAGGAAGAGGAGGCAGTTAGTGACAGAAGAAAAGCAAACCAAGACTAATGAGATGTCCCTGGAAAAGGCGGTGAAGCTGGTTGTTGAAGGAGTAAAGGCTAGCCACCAAATCACTGAAGCTGCTTTCGAAGACCGCTTGATCAAGCCCTACAAATTAGAGGGCAAGGCCGTCGACCAGCTGGTTCAGGAATTTGAAGACAACGGGATCAGCATTGTTGATGAGGACGGCAAGCCTTCCAAGCTGGCTCTGACCAAGCAGGAAAATATTGAAAAGGCGGAACTGAACAATATGGACGCCCCGACCGGGATGAAGGTGAACGACCCGGTCAGAATGTACTTAAAGGAAATCGGCCGGGTCAACCTTTTGACCAGTGAGGAAGAAGTCGCCCTGGCCAAGCGGATTGAGGCCGGCGATGAAGAGGCCAAGCAGGAACTGGCTGAAGCCAACCTGCGTTTGGTTGTCTCGATTGCCAAGCGCTATGTCGGCCGGGGGATGAACTTCCTGGACTTGATCCAGGAAGGGAACATGGGTCTCATGAAGGCGGTCGACAAGTTTGACTACCGGCTGGGCTACAAGTTCTCCACTTACGCGACCTGGTGGATCCGGCAGGCCATCACCCGGGCAATTGCCGACCAGGCCCGGACGATCAGAATCCCGGTCCACATGGTGGAAACCATTAACAAGCTGATCCGGATCCAGCGCCAGCTCCTCCAGGATTTAGGCAGAGACCCGGAACCGGAAGAAATCGGGGCGGAAATGGACTTGCCGGTCAAGAAGGTTAGGGAGATCTTGAAGATTTACCAAGAGCCGGTTTCTTTGGAGACCCCAATTGGGGAAGAAGACGACTCCAATTTGGGCGACTTCATCGAAGACAAGGACGCGATGAGTCCCGAACAGCACGCGGCCAATGAGATGCTGAAAGAGCAGCTGGCCGAGGTTTTGGATACCTTGAGTGACCGGGAAGAAGAAGTCCTCCGTTTGCGTTTTGGCTTAGATGATGGCAAGGCCAGGACTTTGGAAGAAGTCGGCCAGCATTTTGAAGTGACCCGGGAACGGATCCGGCAAATTGAGGCCAAGGCCCTCAGAAAGCTCCGCCACCCGAGCCGGAGCAGCCAGTTGCGGGATTTCTTAGATTAATGTGTAGCGTGATGCTGCTGTGATAGAGTGAAGGCAATCAAATGACAGACAAAGCTAAGCAGACAGGAAAGGCAGACCAGGTATCCCTGGCTGAAGCCGTTAAGTTAGTTGTTAAGGATGTCAAGAAGAGCAAGCAAATTTCTGAAAAGGAATTTACCGACCGCTTGCTGAAGCCTTACCAAATCGAAGGCCGGGCGGTCGATCAGCTGGTGCAGGAATTTGAAGACAACGGGATCAGCATTGTCGATGACAAGGGCGAACCGTCCAAATTGGCCCTGGCCAAGCAGAAAAACGTGGAAAAGGCAGAGCTGGAACACTTGTCAGCCCCAGGCAGCCGGATGAATGACCCGGTCCGCCAGTATTTGAAGCGGATCGGCCGGGTCAGCCTGCTCAGCGGGGATGAAGAAGTCCAGCTGGCCAAGCGGATTGAAGCCGGCGACCAGGAGGCCAAGGATGAACTGACCAGTGCCAACCTGCGTCTGGTGGTTTCCATTGCCAAGCGCTATGTTGGCCGGGGGATGAGCTTTTTGGACCTGATCCAGGAAGGGAACATGGGCCTGATGAAGGCGGTCGACAAGTTTGACTACCAGCTGGGCTTCAAGTTTTCTACTTACGCGACCTGGTGGATCCGACAAGCAATCACCCGCGCGATTGCCGACCAGGCCCGGACGATCAGAATTCCGGTTCATATGGTGGAAACCATTAACAAGCTGATCCGGATTCAGCGGCAGCTTCTCCAGGATCTGGGCAGAGACCCGGAGCCAGAAGAAATTGCCGCGGAAATGGACTTGCCGGTCAAGAAGGTCCGGGAGGTCCTCAAGGTGGCCCAGGAGCCAGTTTCCTTGGAGACACCGATTGGGGAAGAGGATGACTCCCACTTAGGCGACTTTATTGAAGACAAGGACGCGACCAGCCCGGAACAGCACGCGGCCAGTGAAATGCTTAAAGACCAGCTGGCGGAAGTGCTTGACACTTTGACTGACAGGGAGGAGAATGTATTGCGTCTGCGTTTTGGTCTGGATGACGGAAATCCCCGGACTTTGGAAGAAGTCGGCCGGGTCTTTGGCGTGACCCGGGAGCGGATCCGGCAGATCGAGGCCAAGGCCTTGCGCAAGCTGCGGCACCCAAGCCGGAGCAACCAGTTGCGTGACTTTTTAGAGTAGTAAATTTTTAGCAGAATAAGAACAGGGCGGATTGAATGGCAAAAGAAAATGCTTCTAACGTAAATGATTTTCCACTGGAAAAAGCAGTTAAAATGGTGATTACCGGTTTAAAGAAGACCAAGCAGATCCGCGAAAAGGACTTGAAGGCCCGGCTCTTGCTGCCGTATGGTCTGAATGATGCCGAAACTGCCAAGCTGGTAGAAGAGTTTGCGGACAATGGGATTAGTATCGTTGACGACCAGGGTGAACCGTCTGCTCTGGCCCTCAAGGCTGAAGAAGAAGCTGAAAAGAAAGAACAAAAAGAACTGGTCGCTTCCAGCGACAATGACCGGGTTTACGACTCGGTTCGGATGTATTTAAAGGAAATCGGCAAGGTCCCGCTTTTGAGCCGGGACGAAGAAGTAGAAGTAGCCAAGCGGATTGAAAACGGCGATGAGTCAGCCAAGGATGAACTGGCCGCCGCCAACCTCCGTTTGGTTGTCTCCATTGCCAAGCGCTATGCCAAGCACAATGGGAAGATGGGGATCCTGGACTTGATCCAGGAAGGCAATATCGGCCTGATGAAGGCAGTTGACAAGTTCGACTACTCCAAGGGCTTTAAGTTTTCAACTTATGCTACCTGGTGGATCCGGCAGGCCATTACCCGGGCCCTGGCTGACCAGGACCGGATGATCAGAATCCCGGTTCACGTAGTGGAAAGCATAAACAAGATGAACCGGATCCAGAGGATTCTGCAGCAGGACCTGGACCGGGATGCCAAGCCGGAAGAGCTGGCCGCGGAAATGAATGAACCTTTGCAGAAGGTGCAGGAAATTATCACGGTAGCCAAGAACCAGGAAACTGACTCTTTGGACAAGCCGGTTGGCGAAGAAGGGGACTCGCAATTGGGGGACCTTTTAGAAGACAACAAGGCAACCAACCCGGAAGAATACACTGCTTTTGAAATGCTGAAGGACCAACTGTCCAGCATGATGGGTGAGTTCCTAACTGACAGAGAAGCTAAGGTCTTGAAGCTGCGCTTCGGCCTGGAAAATGATGAGCCGCACACTCTGGAAGAAGTTGGCCGCAGTCTGGGCGTTACCCGGGAACGGGTCCGGCAGATTGAAGCTAAGGCTGTCAAGAAGTTGAAGCACCACTCAGATCTGCTCCAGGACTACTTCTCAGCAGAATAGACAGAAGAAACATGTTTCCATCTGGCTCAAAGGCCGAAAGAACTTCAAAGATCCGGTTTACAGCAGCCATTTTAAGTAGAAAAAGAAAATTAGCTAAGCACAAAAAAGCGATCAAGATCATAGCAGATCTTGGTCGCTTTTCGCGTTTTCGTTAAGAGATTAAGTAGCAATAAGAATTAGAGAAGATTAGTCGAGGTCAGTCCCGTTGGATGCAATGACCTTCTTGTACCAGTAGTAGGAGTCCTTTGGGGTTCTGCTGAGGTCGCCGACTCCTTGGTCATTCTTGTTGACGTAGATGAAACCGTAGCGCTTGTCCATTTGGCCAGTCCCAGCAGAAACCAGGTCGATTGGCCCCCATGGCAGGTAGCCCATCAGGTCAACGCCGTCGATCGCAACTGCCTTTTCCATTTCGCTAATGTGTTTCTTCAGGTAGTCAACCCGGTATGGGTCATGAATCTTGCCGTCTTCGACCTTATCGTAGGCCCCCAGGCCGTTTTCAACGATGAAGAGGGGTAGGTGGTAGCGGTCAGTCAAGTGGTTCAAAGCCAGGCGGAGGCCAACCGGGTCAATTTCCCAGCCCCAGTCGCTTCTTTCCAAAGTCGGGTTAACCGCAACCGCCTTTTCCAGGTCGCTCAGTTCATCAGCTGAGACCTTTTCGCTGGAGACAGTAGTTGACTGGTAGTAAGAGAAGGCCACGTAGTCAACGGTCCCTTCTTTAAGGACGACTCTGTCTTCGTCAGTGATGTCTGGCCGGTAGCCGTGCTTTTCAATATAGGCTTCAATTGCCTTCGGGTATTCGCCGAAGACTTGGACATCTGAGAAGAAGTCCCGGTGCTGTTCGAACTTGTCAGCCAAGAGGGCGTCTTCTGAGCTTGGCGTCAGCGGGCGGACTGGTGAGTAGTTGATCATCAGGCCGATCTTGAAGTCAGGGTTGATCTTGTGGCCGATCTTGACTGCCAGGGCGCTGGCCACGAATTCATAGTGGGCAGCCTGGTACATGGCGGCTTCTTTTTCTTCATCAGTCATGCCTTCTTTAAAGAGGATACCAGAGTTGGTAGCCATCAAGAAGTCGTTGTTGAATGCACTTTGGTTGTCGATTTCGTTGAAGGTCATCCAGTACTTGACCTTGTCCTTGTAGCGTTTGAAGCAGACTTCAGCGAAGCGGACGAAGAAGTCGATGGTCTTGCGGTTGGTGAAGCCACCGTAGTTCTTGGCCAGGTTGAATGGCATTTCAAAGTGGCTCAAGGTGATGACTGGTTCAATGCCGTACTTGTGCATTTCGTCAAAAAGGTCATCGTAGAACTTCAAGCCTGCTTCACTAGGTTCAGCGTCGTCACCATTAGGGAAGATTCGGGTCCAGGCAATGGAGGTTCTGAAAGCCTTGAAGCCCATCCCGGCCAGGAGTTTGATGTCTTCTTTATAGTGGTGGTAGAAATCGATGGCTGAGTGGTTCGGGTAGTTCTTCCCCGGCAATACGCCGTCGGTGATTTCCCGCGGCTTAGTGGCTGAACCGACGGTCATGACGTCGGCAACGGACACGCCCTTGCCGCCTACGTCCCAGGCACCTTCAAGCTGGTGGGCAGCAACCGCGCCGCCCCATAAAAATCCTTTAGGCATTTTTGCAGAATACATTGAGCAAAACCTCCATTGTCATTTATGTATGTTTTCATCACTCGACGATTCACTTGCATATTTCCATCACTTGCAAGTAACCGTTTCCAAGAATGATTATAGTTGGAATTTATAGGCATTGCAAGAGTGAAAGGGCAGATAATTGGTATTTTTTAGAAAAAAGCATAGAACTGAAACTTGTGGAAATAAGAAAATAAGCTTAGCACGGCAATAATATCGCAATTGTTTCAGCAAAACTGGTTTTTATCAAAACTGGTTTTTATTAGGAAGAAAGTCCTGTTTTCTAAAATTAAAAGATACGCCAATTGCAAGAATAAATTGAACACTTACCATAACATCTGGTAGATTTTGACTATCTACGCCGGTAAATGCGGTCAAGTTCGGTGTCAAAGTACTCTTCTGGAGTCTTGTAGTTTAAGATCTTCCGAG
>ENA-ORUR01000518-ORUR01000518.1-human-gut-metagenome-genome-assembly--contig:-NODE-518-length-16061-cov-8.80289_pt1 | contig 16061 bp, 13 predicted proteins | sample MGYA00242086_ERZ509223 | MGnify/ENA primary metagenome ERZ509223 (study PRJEB26280, sample SAMEA2338820) | human gut metagenome | biome: human gut; feature: human-associated habitat; material: faeces... | reverse complement strand
TCTAATTGCAAAACAAAAAACAGCCCAAGCAAAATGACTGCTTGAACTGTAAATTTTATTATCAGTACCGATTGACAAAGAACCATTTATTTTGAGCAACAATAGGGGCCTAGCGTTCGTTTTACAAACGTTAGGCCCCCACTGTTGTAATGCACTTTTCTATACTAATTAGCAAAATAATGTTTCCAGAATTGGTTTACATTTTGCTTGTGGTTCTTGTTTTTGGACCAGAATCCAACTTTAACGACCCCATCAACTTTATTACGAGGAACAAATCCCCAGTAACGACTATCGTTTGATACGGTTCGGTTATCTCCTAGTACAAAATATTCACCCTTTGGAACTTTGGTGGCTCCTGAATTCTTCACCCAATTATTTTGCTTAGAAATACTCTTCAAAGTCCAGTTCCCTGTACCAGCTTTCCGCTGATCCATATTAATATAGCTTTGATTTGCTTTCTTACCATTTACATATAAATTCCCGTTTTGGGATTTAACAGTGTCACCAGGAAGAGCAATGACCCGCTTAACATAGTCAGTCTTGGTTGATACCTGTGGATCAACTCCATCGGCATTGAAAACAATGACACTTCCCCGGTGAATCTTTGACTGTTTAAAACTGAAAACCCGTTCATTATTTACCAAGTTCGGCAACATCGAAGGTCCATCTACCCGTACGTTTTGAAACAAAAAACTACGAATTAAAAGTGCCAGAATTAATCCAATTGCAATTGGAATAATCCAACTTAAAATTTGACGTAATGTCTTCATTTTTCCATCCCCGAATCACATAATTATTCAGCTTAATAATAGTACATTTTAAAATGAAATATCCACTATTATTACCGCTTCTTTAATTATTTTTCTGAATCTGTGTTGGAATGAATTTTAGCAATGCGCCCTTGTTGAATATAAACACTTAAAATTGCTAAATCAGCGGGGTTAACACCACTAATTCGAGAAGCTTGAGCTAACGTTTCTGGACGGATCTTTTCTAGCTTTTGCCGACCTTCCGTTGCTAAGCCTTCGATTGCTTCATAATCAATATCTGCTGGAATCTTCTTGGCTTCCATCCGCTTCAAGCGGTCAACCTTAACCTCTTCCTTCTTGATGTAGCCAGCGTACTTCAATTGAATTTCTACTTGTTCTGATTCTTGACGATTCAATTGATTTTCTGGAGCAGGAATGAATTCAAGCAACTTTTGATAGGTAACGTATGGTCGCCGTAGGAGTGCCGCAGCAGTTAACGAATCCTTAAGTGGATTATCACCATGTTCCTGAATGAAATCATCTGCAGGTGACTTCGGCTTAATTCGAATGCTCTCTAAACGCTTAATTTCATTAGCAACTGCTTGCTCTTTAGCTTCCATCTTAGCCAAACGTTCATCGCTAACTAAACCAATCTCATGTCCCTTTTCCATTAACCGGAAATCGGCATTATCATGACGTAAAATCAAACGATATTCAGCCCGACTTGTTAATAACCGATATGGTTCCTTAGTTCCTTTAGTAACTAAGTCATCAATCATAACACCAATGTAAGCATCAGACCGTTTTAAAACAAATGGCGATTTGCCAAGTGCGCGCCGTCCAGCGTTGATCCCAGCAATTAAGCCTTGACCAGCAGCTTCTTCGTAACCAGAAGTACCATTGGTTTGACCAGCTGTGTAAAGATTCTTAATTTTCTTAGTCTCTAAAGTAGGATGTAATTGATATGGTGAAACAACATCATATTCGATAGCATATCCAGGACGCATCAATTCTGCATCTTCTAACCCCTTAACAGAGTGAAGCATCTTTTGTTGAATTTCTTCTGGCATAGAAGTTGATAAACCATCTACGTAATATTCATCAGTGTCTCGGCCTTCAGGTTCCAAGAACAATTGGTGACGATCCTTGTCAGCAAACCGCACAATTTTGTCTTCGATTGAAGGACAGTATCGTGGACCAACCCCCTTAATTACTCCAGAAAACATTGGCGCACGATCCAAATTAGCACGAATCAAATCATGAGTATGTGGATTAGTGTAAGTTAACCAGCAAGAAATCTGGTCAGAGAGTGCTAAATATTGACTATCTGGTGTATCAAAGCTGAAGTGATTAGGTTCCTTATCGCCCGGTTGCTCTTCAGTTTCATCATAATGAATGGTGTTTCCGTTAATTCGTGGAGGTGTCCCAGTCTTAAAACGCTCCAAATCAAACCCAAGCCGTTCCAGACATTCGGAAAGCTTGGTTGCGCTCTTTGAGTTATTTGGACCAGATTCATACTGAAGTTCACCAATAATAATCTTGCCACGTGCAGCAGTTCCAACAGTTAGAACAACAGTCTTTGCACCATACTTGGCACCAGTGTTTGTGATTACACCTTTGCAAACACCATCTTCAACAATTAAATCGTCAACAGTTCCTTGGCGTAGAGTAAGGTTTGGTTCTTTTTCCAAAGTTAACTTCATTTGACGATGATATGCATGCTTATCGGCTTGCGCACGTAATGCTCGAACAGCAGGACCTTTTCCTGTATTAAGCATCCGCATTTGAATGTAGGTCTTATCAATGTTATGACCCATTTCACCACCAAGGGCATCAATCTCACGAACTACGATTCCCTTAGCCGGACCACCTAATGAAGGATTACATGGCATAAAAGCCACCATTTCCAAACTAATGGTAATTAACAACGTTTTATTGCCCATTCGAGCAGCGGCCAATGCTGCTTCTGAGCCCGCGTGACCGGCACCTACAACAATAACGTCATAATTACCGCCATCATATTGAATTGCTTCTCCTGTTTTCATATTTATCTCCTATTACTATTTTCCTAAACAGAATTGACTGAAGAGTTGATCAAGTAATTCGTCTTGATAACTATCACCAGTAATTTCACCTAAAAGATCCCATGCATGGGTCATATCAATTTGAACTAAATCAACCGGCATTCCATCATCAAGGCCCTTTAAGACGTCACCTAATGCAGCATCAGCTTGCCGAAGAAGTCCAATATGACGCGCATTAGTTACCATCACATTATTTTGGCTACTCTCAATTCCCTTATCAAAGAACAAATGACTGATTGCTGAGGAAAGTTCATTAATTCCCTCATGTTTAGTCATTGATGCTTTAATAACAGGATCACCGTCAATCAGCTTAGCCAATTCCTGTTCATCAACTTTTGTTGGCAAGTCCGTCTTGTTTAAAATTACAATTCGTGGCTTATTCGCCGTCTGTTGAATTAATTCTTGATCTTCATCAGTTAATGACTGGGAACTATCAATTAGCAATAAAATCAAATCAGCCGTATCAATTGCTTGACGACTCCGTTCTACCCCAATCTTCTCAACTGTATCATTTGTATGCCGAATTCCTGCCGTATCAATTAATTTCAGTGGAACATCGTTTACATTAACATATTCTTCAATCACGTCACGCGTCGTTCCGGCAACATTAGTTACAATCGCCTTATCTTCATGTAATAGCGAATTTAATAAGCTTGATTTTCCAACATTAGGCCGACCAATTATGGCTGTTGCTAAACCATCACGCAAAACTTTGCCTTGTTTAGCAGTTTTTAGAAGGCCTTCAATGCGTTGACGAATCTCAATTGCCTTTTCCCGTAACATTTTACTGGTCATCTTTTCAACCGCATCATATTCAGGATAGTCAATATTAACTTCAACTTGAGCGAGAACATCCAAGATATCCTTACGAAGATGTTTAATCAAATGAGATAAATCACCATCTAATTGGTTTAAAGCGACCTTCATTGACTTATCAGTCTTCGCCCGAATCAGATCCATGACGGCTTCTGCTTGCGACAAGTCTAGACGTCCATTTAGAAAAGCACGTTTAGTAAATTCACCAGGTTCAGCCATTCGTGCTCCAGCACCAATTGTTAATTGCAAAATTCGGTTAGTTGCTAATAAACCACCATGACAGTTGATTTCAACTACATCCTCTTTGGTATATGTTTTAGGTGCCCGCATTACAGAAACCATCACTTCATCTACTTCATCACCTGTCTGGGGATCAATAATATGACCATAATTAATGGTATGAGTTGGTACATTTGCCAAGTCTTTGCCCTTAAAAATTTTTTTAACGACTGGAATCGCTTCTTCACCACTCACTCGAATAATTGAAATTCCACCTTCACCCACTGGAGTTGAAATGGCAGTAATGGTGTCAAATTCAGAATTAGCCAATGTGTCCCATCCTTTCTTCTTTAATAAAAAAAGTGCCTTTCCAGCCGCAACGTTCCCGTTGAAGATGGTCAAAGCACTTTCACTACTCTAACAAGTTCTATTTAATTATCACCGTTATTTTAAATTCACGATTCAAGATTGTCAACTTATGAACTAATTCTGTGGAGCAATAACAATGCTGCGGAATGGTTCTCGGCCATGAGAATAAGTTCGTACCCGATGCTCTTTTTCAGCTAGTTTATGGAGATACTTACGTTCTCGTGCGGGCATGGGGTCTAAAAAGACCGCCTGATTACTTGCAATTACTTGAGTAATACTTCTTTCCATAATCTTGTTTAATGTTGTTCGTCGCTTATCACGGTAATGATCTGAATCAAGCATTAAATCAACGTCCCGAATTCCATGATAATTTAAATAGGCCGCCCCTAACTGTTCTACTGCATTAATTCGTCGTCCATGATAACCGACAACCTGACCCTTATTTTCCGCAACGAGGTCAACTTCACAATAATGAGCCCGAATGATACGAATTTCTGGACGAATCTCGATCCCTAATTGTTGGTAAATATCATTTAAGTATTGCTGCAATCCCCCAACCGCTTTCTTCATAATGTTGAGATTGCGCTGATGGTTTTCAGCCATTTGTTGTTGGGCTTGCTCTTCAGCAGTTAGTTCTTGCTGTACCGGTTGATCAACTACGGCAGGTTTTGGAGATGGAGAATTGGTAACAGATTTTTCTGCTTGTTTTTGTTTCTTCTGAACTTGCTTACTTTTAAGTGTCACTTCCAATTTAGCAGGGCGTTTGCCAATTCCTAAAAAACCTCGCCGTGCTGTTTGTAATTCTTTAATTTGTAATTGTTCACGACCGACAGCAAAATATTTCGTTGCCTTTTGCAAGGCAGTTTCTTTGTCCTTACCAATAAAGATTGTCATGATTTCACCTCAAAAAAATACCACCAACCATAACTACCTAGTGGTTGTTTGGCTAGTGGCAATTCCTTATTTACGCTTGCTCTTTAATGCATTCCGTTTTGCATGGGCAATCTTGTTCTTACGTTGACGTTCAGCCCGTTGTTTAGCTTCCCGTTCACGTTTAATTTTGAATGGGTTTTGCAATAACAGCGTCTGTAATACCTGGAAGGCGTTTGTAACTACCCAGTAAAGGGTAATTGCGGATGAGAATCCTAATGCCATGAAGAAAATCATAATTGGCATGAACCAGGTCATTGCAGTCGACATGGAATTCTTTTCTGGCATCGAAGCCATTGAAAGCCATGAGCTAATAAAGGTAAAGAGTGCTGCTAAGATTGGTAAAACGTAGTAAGGGTCAGGATGACCTAATTGCAACCACAAGAATGACCCATGACGCAATGTACTAGTCCGCCAAATTGCTTGGTACAAAGCCCACATAACTGGCAATTGAACAATTAATGGCAACATTGACGCAAATGGATTAACACCTGCTTCTTTGTATAACTTTTGTTGTTCAACTTGTAGCTTTTGCATCGTTTCACGATCACGTGAAGAGTACTTTTGCTGAAGTTTCTTCAATTCAGGTGCTAACTCTTGCATCCGCATCATTGACTTAGTCTGGTAATACATCAATGGCAAAATAATGATTCGAATGATGATCGTAAAGATAATGATCCCCATTCCGTAACCGCCAAAGTGATTAGACAACCAAATGATGAAACGTGAACAGTTATAAATAATGTAGTGATCCCAAATACCAGTACTATGACTTGTAATCGGCTTATTGGAACATGCAGCTAAAAACAAGGTTAAACTCATAATTCCTAATAAGCTCAGGACCTTTTTAGGATGCTTTTTCATCTCGTACCTCTCTTAATCCTCTTCTAATAGGTGGGCTAGCTTAAGCGCATGCACTAAATTTTTCTTGGTATCAGCCATCGTCATCCCATCAGCAGCTGGTCGTGCAATTACCAAAAAATCAACATTAGACTTTAATTGTGGTTTGACTTCCAGTAGCGTTTGACGAATCCGCCGTTTTAACCAATTTCGGTGGACAGCATTACCAATTTTCTTTCCCACTGAAATTCCAACCCGGAAATGTGGTTGTCCAGGTTTTTCCATTTGATAGATAACAAATTTATGATTAGCAACGGAATTATGTGTTTCAAAAACCCGTTGAAATTCACTTTCTTTTTTTACTCGAAAAGATTTTCTCATAATTACTTAACTCCACAGTAATAAAAAAGACGGCAGGATCATAACAAAACTACAATAATTAGAATTGCAGCAAAGTGTATGGCCCTGCCCCCTACTGAGAAAAAGCCGCATCAGCAGACTTTTTATGCAGATAATACTTTACGACCCTTTTGACGACGACGGGCCAATACCTTGCGACCGTTGCTAGTGCTCATCCGAGCGCGGAAGCCGTGTACACGAGCACGGTGACGCTTCTTAGGTTGAAATGTGCGCTTCATAAGTTATTGCACCTCCCAGCAATTAATAATTGTTCTTGTTTAACGTCCATAATTGGACAATCTCTTTAAACATACTGTCAAAGTATATCATACTTTTTCAGCGTGATAAAGGGGAATCTCACTGATTAAATTTTTTAGTTATCCACAATTTTATCCAAATAATCCACAGCGTTGTTTTTTTTTTTCTCCATTTTTTCATGAATCCACAGTGATTTGCACCTTATTTTTGAAATCCACACCCCTGTACATAAGGTTATCCACAGGATTGTGGATAACCCTGTGAATTACTGTTATTATCTAATTTAAGCCTGTAGATATCCACAAAATCCTGTGGATAGTTTGTGATTTCTGTGGATATTTCCACAAATTCACACCCCTGTGAGTTATTTCCACACAGCGTTGTGTAAATTGTGCATTATTTTTTTGACACCCTGTGGAAAACTATAAAAACTAATGATAAAATTACTTTTGGTTTTTATTTATCCACAATTTATCTTCGAGGAGGAATTATTTTGACTGAGCTCGATTCTCTCTGGGAAACGGTCCAAAACGAGTTTAAAAAGTCGATTACTCCACCGACTTACGAAAACGTCGTTGCTCCGGCAAAAGCGTACTCTCTTCAAAACCATCAATTAACAGTTGTTGTCCCAACGGACTACCATTTAGGCTGGTGGCAGAAGAGTTTGAATGTTCAATTGAAACACATCTGGCATGAACAAACGGGGGAAGAGATTGAACCCCGTTATGTCCTTACGAAGGATTTAATTAATGTCAAAAATGAGGGGCACAATTCTGATAAGCCTACTTATAAAACGCAGACTCCTTTAAATCCAGAGTATACATTTGAAAACTTTGTTGAAGGACGTACTAATCAATTTGCATATGCGTCAGCCTTTGCCGCATCCGAACAGCCTGGGGGGTTATATAACCCGCTACTGATTTATGGTGATGTTGGCCTTGGTAAAACTCACCTAATGCAAGCTATTGCAAACAATATGCTGGTTCATAATCCGGACGCCAAGATCAAATACGTCACTAGTGAGAACTTTATGAACGATTATATTAATTCCATTAAGAGCGGGACCCAGGAGCAATTCCGCCAAGAATATCGGGATTTAGATGCGCTATTAGTAGATGATGTACAATTCTTTAGCGAAAAAAATGGGACACAATTGGAATTCTTCAATACTTTTAATAGTCTGCATGATAATAACAAGCAGATTGTTTTAACCGCTGATCAAAATCCAAAAGAAATCCCAAATCTAACTGACCGGCTAGTTTCTCGATTTGTCTGGGGATTAACTGTTGAAATTACTGCCCCTGACTTAGAAACTCGAATCGCGATTTTAAACCGGAAAGCTGAGGAAGAAAACATTCAGGATATTCCAAATGAAGTGTTTTCTTACATTGCATCTAAAATCAATACCAACGTTCGAGAATTGGAAGGAGCACTCATGAGAGTCCGCGTTTTTGCAGACCTTCATAAAACCTCCATTAATGAAAGTGTTGCCCGTGAAGCACTCCAAGGAATTGGGAATGACGCACCTGCAACCCTTTCAATTGATCTGATTCAAAAGAAAGTTGCAGCTCATTTCAATATTAATCAAAGCGATATTACAGGGAAAAAACGGGTCAAAAATATTGTTGTGCCACGTCAAATTGCGATGTATCTTTCACGTGAATTGACGGACAACTCCTTACCACGAATTGGTAAAGAATTTGGCGGAAAAGACCATACTACCGTTCTTCATGCCATTGATAAAATTGAAAAGCAACTAGATACAGATTCTGAACTACAAAATGAAATTAATTCATTAAAGAAAGATTTACGTCCATAATGGTTGTGGATAACTAAAAAGATATCCACAAGTTATCCACATGTGGAAAAGTCAAAGTTCACTTATTGTCTAGTTACTTTTCCACAATTTCCACAGGGCCTATTACTACTACTAAGTTTATATTAATTAAATATATATAATAAAGGAGCTTCCTCGAATGAAATTTACAATTAATCGTGTTTCATTTATTAATGAATTAAACAATGTGTTACGAGCAATTTCTTCTAAAACAACAATTCCTATTTTGACAGGAATTAAAATTGTTGTTGAAGATAACCAAGTTGTTTTAACAGGAAGTAACACAGATATTACAATTCAAACCACTTTATCCGTAACTAATGGAGAAACTGCATTAACAATTGAAGAACCAGGTGCTATTGTGCTACCTGCTCGTTTCTTTAGTGAAATTGTTAAAAAATTACCTGATAAAGAAGTAACAATTGAAATTCGTGATGGTTTTCAAGCTAAAATTTCTTCAGGTAATGCAGAATTTAAGATCAATGGGCAAGATGCAAATAATTATCCACACTTACCAGAAATCGAAAATGCTGCCACGATCGCAGTTCCAGCAGATTTACTACGTGATGTGATTGAACAAACTAGAATTGCAGTATCTAAGCAAGAAAGTCGACCTATTCTTACTGGTATCCATGTAAAATTTGCAGATAATCAATTAACGGCAGTTGCAACGGATAGTCACCGTCTAGCACAACGCAAAGTTGCTTTGCCAACTGGCGATCAAACGTACGATGTTGTCATTCCTGGAAACAGCATGACAGAGTTAGCACGGATGATTGCAGATGTAAAAGATGATGTACAAGTTCAAATTGCAGAAAACCAAGTTTTATTCCAATTTGGAAATGCATTATTCTACTCCCGATTACTTGAAGGAATGTATCCAGAAACAAGCCGGTTAATTCCTGAAACTGCGGACACAACCATTGAATTAGATGCTGGTAAATTTTTAGCTGCCATTGATCGTGCATCACTACTTTCGCACCAAGGTCATAATAATGTTGTTAAATTGACGATTGATCCTGATAATAATGTCGCCAATATCAGTGGTGATTCTGCTGATGTTGGTAACGTTGAGGAAAACATTAGCGCTGATAAAATCGAAGGTGCTAAATTAGAAATTTCCTTTAATCCTGATTACATGAGTGATGCGTTGAAGTCTTTTGGTCAAACGACTGTTTTAATTTCATTTACTTCTCCATTACGACCATTTACACTTGTTCCAACTGAAGACCAAGAAAACTTTGTACAGTTAATTACACCAGTTCGGACATTCTAAGCATAGAATTAAAGCGTGATAGAAGTTGATTATGGCTTCGTATTCATACTTCTTACATGCAATAACGAGGGCCCAGCAACCGTTTAGCCGATTGCTAGGCCCTATTTCTATACAAAGAAAAGCAGTTAGTATATCTGTAAACTGAAATTAGAAAACGAAGAGTTGAGCTATTATCACTCAAAAACGAATCTCAGCAATTTTACCCCTTTTTTGATAAAAAACATTCGCTCACTATAAATTCGCTAAAATGGCTTGATATGACGTTTATATTTGTTTTTGGAGTGATAAAAGACTATAATACTAACGTATAGTAAAGTAGGTGAGTAGAGTGCAAAATAGTAAAGTTTTTCAAATAGATAGCGACTTTATTACCTTAGGCCAGCTTTTGAAAGAAGAAGGCATCATCCCAACTGGAGGTGCTGCAAAGTGGTTTTTGAGGGAACATCAGGTCAAAATTAATGGAGAACTTGATAATCGCCGGGGCAAAAAAATCCGCCCTAACGATGAAGTTGAAATTGTTGGTATCGAAACGGTTAAAATTGAAAGTAAGCAGTGATCGCAGATGATTCTTCAGGAACTGCACCTGAAAAACTTCCGTAATTATGATGATTTACAAGTAACATTTTCACCTGGAATTAATATATTAATTGGGGAAAATGCACAGGGTAAGACTAATCTGCTAGAGGCTATCCATGTTTTGGCATTAACAAAAAGCCACCGCACTTCAAAGGATCGTGAACTGATTCAATGGGAGCAGAAGCAGGCTTTTTTGTCTGGAAAAGTTCAAAAAAAAGTTGAAAAAGTACCTCTAGAAATTCAAATTTCCCAAGGTGGGAAACGGGTAAAGGTAAACCATCTTTATCAGAGTCGTTTGTCATCTTATGTTGGTAATTTGAATGTGGTCTTATTTGCTCCCGAAGACCTTGCGCTAGTTAAAGGAGCACCGCAAGTACGACGGCAATTCATGAATATGGAATTTGGACAGATGAGTAGCGCATATCTGTATAACGTTAGTCATTACCATTCATTGCTCCAACAACGCAATCAGTATCTCAAGCATCTCCGGTCTGGTGAACAAACAGATCGGATTTTATTGGGTGTCATTTCTGATCAGTTAGCTCAGTATGGGGCAGCAATAGTAATGGCGCGTTTTAAGTTACTAAAACAGTTAGAACAATGGGCTCAAAAACTTCATGAACATATTTCACTGCAAAAAGAACAGTTACAGTTGAAATATGTAACCCAATTGACGATTGACGATCAAACGCCAGTTGAAGATTTACAAAAACAGTTACGGCAATTATATGATGACAATATTGATCGTGAAATTACGTTAGGCACTACGATGGCGGGACCTCAACGCGATGACATTCACTTTATTGTGAACGGCCAAAATGTGCAGCATTTTGGATCACAAGGCCAGCAGCGAACGACTGCTTTAGCAGTTAAATTAGCTGAAATTGATTTAATGAAAGAGCAAACAGGTGAGTACCCCTTATTACTACTAGATGATGTGCTGTCAGAACTTGATGATGATCGTCAAACGCATTTGTTAACGGCGATTCAAGACAAAGTACAGACATTTTTAACTACAACAAGTTTAAGTGGGGTTGCTCGACAATTGATAAAACAACCAACAATTTTCCAAATTGATGGTGGAACATTGACAAAGGAGGAAACAACGTGAGCGATAAAGAACGTGAAGCGCAAGCAGAACAAGCCGAAGAAAAGGCTGAGCTGGGAAGTAAGTACGATGCAAGCCAAATTCAGGTTTTAAAGGGACTAGAAGCTGTACGTAAACGACCTGGGATGTATATTGGCTCGACAACCGCGCAAGGATTACACCACCTAGTATGGGAAATCGTTGATAACGGAATCGATGAAGCTTTAGCGGGATTTGCTGATGAAATTAACGTTGTTGTAGAAAAGGACAACAGTATTACCGTCACCGACAATGGTCGTGGTATTCCTGTTGACATCCAAAAGGAAACTGGGAAACCAGCTTTGGAAACTGTTTTTACGGTTCTTCACGCTGGTGGTAAGTTTGGCAATGGCGGTTACAAGGTTTCTGGTGGACTCCACGGTGTTGGTGCCTCTGTAGTTAATGCTCTTTCTACTGAATTAGATGTACGAGTTACTCGACAAGGCAAGCAATACTACATGGACTTTAATGGTGGTCATGTAAAAACACCGATGAAAGTCATTAAAGAAGGACTTCCTGAAGTGGAACATGGAACGACTGTCCACTTCAAACCAGATCCGGATATCTTCCGTGAGACCACGGTTTACAATATCAAAACATTAACGGATCGGATTCGTGAACTAGCCTTCTTGAATAAGGGATTGCGGATTACCATCGAGGATAAACGCAATGATGAAGATAATCGACAAGAATTCCACTATGAAGGGGGAATTCGGCATTATGTTGAATATCTAAACAAGGGGCATGAATTGTTGTTTGATCCACCAATTTATGTTGAAGGTGAATACAAGGGCATTACTGTTGAAGTGTCTTTGCAATATACCAGTGGTTACCGGTGTAACTTGTTGACGTTCACCAATAATATTCACACTTATGAAGGTGGTAGCCATGAAACCGGATTTAAGACTGCCTTAACACGGGTGATTAATGATTATGGACGTAAGAGCGGTCAACTAAAGGGAAATAACAGTACCCTTTCTGGTGATGATGTACGTGAAGGTTTAACTGCGGTCGTTTCAATTAAGCACCCTAACCCACAATTCGAAGGTCAAACTAAGACCAAATTGAGCAATTCTGACGCTCGGACTGCAACAGACCGGATTTTTAGTGAAACAATGACCCGGTTTATGATGGAACATCCAGATACAGCAAAGAAGATTGTTGAAAAAGGGATGCTGGCATCTAAAGCACGGGTAGCCGCAAAACGGGCCCGTGAAGTAACCCGTAAAAAGAGCGGTCTAGAAATCAGTAACTTGCCTGGTAAACTTGCTGATAACACCAGTAAAGACCCAAGCATTTCAGAATTATTTATCGTCGAGGGTGACTCCGCTGGTGGTTCAGCTAAGCAGGGTCGTTCACGATTAACTCAGGCAATTTTGCCAATTCGTGGGAAAATTCTAAATGTTGAAAAAGCTAGTCTAAACCGGGTACTAGCAAACGACGAAATTCGTTCCCTATTTACTGCATTGGGAACGGGCTTTGGTGAAGACTTCGATGTCTCTAAGGCTAACTATCATAAGCTTATTATTATGACCGATGCCGATGTCGATGGTGCACATATTCGGACTTTACTTCTAACGTTGTTCTACCGGTTTATGCGTCCAATGATTGAAAAGGGATATGTATATATCGCACAACCACCGCTGTATCAAGTTCGCCAAGGAAAATTTGTTAAATACATCGAATCAGACGAAGAACTTGAACGGGTTGTTAATTCACTGCAACCAAGTCCCAAACCCGTTATTCAACGTTACAAGGGTCTTGGTGAAATGGATGCTGAACAATTATGGGAAACAACTATGGATCCTGAACATCGTCATCTGCTTCGGGTTGATTTAGATGATGCAGCAGCAGCGGATCAAATTTTCCCAATGTTAATGGGAACCAAAGTAGGACCACGGCGTGAATTTATTGAAAAGAACGCCACCTTTGTTAAGAACTTAGACCTGTAATTTGAAGAAGGAGCGAGAGACGAGTGGCTGAAGATGAAATGTCAAATCGCATTACGGATGTCAAACTGACTAGCCAAATGCGAAATTCGTTTTTGGACTATGCAATGAGTGTAATCGTTTCACGTGCATTACCTGATGTACGTGACGGGTTAAAGCCTGTTCAAAGACGGATTTTATATGGAATGAATGAATTAGGGGTAACACCTGACAAGCCTTACAAGAAGTCCGCCAGAATTGTTGGGGATGTAATGGGGAAGTTCCACCCGCATGGTGATTCTTCAATTTATGAAGGGTTAGTTCGGATGGCTCAGGACTTTAGCTATCGCTACATGTTAGTTGATGGCCACGGTAACTTCGGTTCTGTCGATGGTGACGGTGCTGCCGCCATGCGTTATACAGAAGCTCGAATGAGCAAGATTACTGTGGAAATGTTACGGGACATCAATAAAGATACCGTTGATTTCCAGGATAATTATGACGGAACTGAGAAGGAACCAACGGTCTTACCTGCACGTTTTCCTAACTTACTAGTCAATGGGGCTTCTGGGATTGCTGTTGGGATGGCAACTAATATTCCAACTCATAATTTGGGTGAAGTCATCAGTGCAATCCATGTATTGATGAAGAACCCCGATGCTACAACTGAAGACCTGATGAAAGTATTACCAGGACCTGATTTTCCAACCGGTGGGGTTGTACTAGGGAAATCCGGAATTCGGAAAGCTTACGAAACTGGTAAAGGAACAATTGTTGTTCGTGCAAAAGTTGATATTGAGGAAACAAAGACCGGTCGCCAGCAAATCATTGTTCATGAAATTCCATATATGGTTAACAAAGCCAAATTAATTGAACGAATTGCTGAATTGGCTCGTGAAAAAGAAATCGATGGAATTACGGATGTTAACGATGAAACTGACCGTGAAGGAATGCGGATTGTAATTGATGTCCGGCGTGATGCCAGTGCTGAAGTTATCTTAAATAATTTATACAAGATGACACTAATGCAAACGACCTTTAACTTTAATATGTTAGCCATTGTTAATGGTGCTCCAAAGATTTTAAGCTTGAAGGAAATTCTACAGTACTATCTCGAACATCAAGAGAATGTTGTTCGGCGTCGGACAGAATTTGAATTAAAGAAGGCTCAAAGTCGGGCGCATATTGTCGAAGGTTTGCGGATCGCGCTTGACCATATTAATGAAATTATCAAGATTATTCGTCAATCACAAACGAGTGAAGTTGCTAAAAGCGAATTAATGAGCAACTATGGTTTAAGTGATCGTCAAGCACAAGCAATTCTTGATATGCGGCTAGTTCGTTTGACCGGTTTGGAACGCGAAAAGATCGAAGCCGAATATAAGAAATTAATGGAAGCCATCGCTGATTACAAAGATATTCTTGCTCACCGTGAGCGAATCCAAGAAATCATTTATGATGAATTAAAAGAAATTCAACGTAAATTTGGTGATCCACGGAGAACAGAATTACAAGTTGGTGACATTACTAACTTGGAAGATGAAGACCTAATTGAAGAACAAGATATTGTAGTAACTTTAACTCATAATGGTTATATTAAGAGACTGCCAGTAGATGAATTTAAGTCGCAAAACCGTGGTGGTCGTGGAGTTAAAGGAATGGGTGTTCATAGTGATGATTTCATTGAACATTTAATTTCTAGTTCAACTCATGACATGCTGTTGTTCTTCACCAATTCCGGAAAAGTGTTCTCTATGAAAGGGTACGAAATTCCTGAATATGGCCGGGCTGCACAAGGAATTCCAATTATTAATCTGTTAGGCATTAATGCTAAGGAAAAGATTAATGCAGTGATTAATGTTTCTCATACAGCGGATGAAGATGCGGACAGAGATTTATTCTTTGTTACCAAACAAGGAATTGTTAAGCGGACATCTGTTGAAGAATTTAGAAACATTCGTAGTAACGGACTTAAGGCCATTAATTTACATGACGGTGACGAATTAATTGCTGTTGAGATTATTGATCATGATCAAAACATGATTATCGGTACTCATGAAGGTTATGCGGTCAGCTTTAGTGCTGATGCAGTTCGTTCTATGGGACGTGCTGCTGCTGGTGTCCGTGGTGTTCGGCTACGTGAAGGTGACTTTGTCATTGGTGCTGGTCAATTAACGGCGGATAGCAAAGTACTGGTTATTAGTGAAAAAGGATTCGGAAAGCAAACACCAGCAAGCGAGTACCCGATTAAAGGCCGTGGCGGCAAAGGAATTAAAACCGTAAATGTTACTAAGAAGAACGGTCCTTTAGCTGGTTTAACAACAGTCCAAGGTGATGAGGACATCATGTTAGTCACAACTGAAGGGGTAATTATTCGATTCGGTGTTGAAACGGTTTCTGAGACTAGTCGTGCTACAATTGGTGTTCATTTAATTAAGCTTAGTGATGGATCCAAAGTAGCTACGATGACTCGCGTTGCAAAAGAGGACGATGGATCCGATGATGACCAATCAACTAATGACGAAGAGACAACGGTAGCTAAACCAGAAAGCGAAAATAATTAATATAAAAGATCTGAAAATGCGTCTTTAATAACTAGGGCTCTACATCATTTAGTGTTGGTTTAACAAAATCGTGAAATTTTCGCTAAATTG
>ENA-ORUR01000515-ORUR01000515.1-human-gut-metagenome-genome-assembly--contig:-NODE-515-length-16099-cov-4.97675_pt1 | contig 16099 bp, 17 predicted proteins | sample MGYA00242086_ERZ509223 | MGnify/ENA primary metagenome ERZ509223 (study PRJEB26280, sample SAMEA2338820) | human gut metagenome | biome: human gut; feature: human-associated habitat; material: faeces... | reverse complement strand
GATGGTTCTCTTCAGAACATTAGAATTACCAAGAATTCTGAATGGTGGAGAGTAGACAAATTATTATACATTTGGGTTCCAAGTGAAAATAAGGCTGAAGAATTCTATCACTTAGCACCTGATTCCCACTGGAAGGATGTCCTTCGTTTATCAAGTAATGGACAATATGTAAATGATCATATGCCTATTAAAGATGCATATGTTAAGGCTAGCGATGTCCAATTCATTGAAAATAGTGTTAAACTAACACCATCAAATACAAACGCTGAAGCAGAAGCCACTGCAAAGAAGTAAATTTACACAATTTAAAAACCCGTAAAAACTAGATGTTTTACGGGTTTTTGTGTGCCTAAATTAATAATTACTTTCCTTATTAATACCTAATTTGGCTAACAAAATATCTGCGCCTTCTCGTTGCCAAGTTTTACCATTTCCTGCTAGTTCATACTCAAATAATTCATCACGTATTTTTTCAATTTTTTCTAACTTAATAACATTATTTTCTAAAGTATTTTTAGATAAAATTAGCTCTTCAATTTCAACTTATGAATACAAAAAACGTAGCTTAAAACTACGTTTTTTGATATAAAATTCCTTATTTAGTAAATTTATAAATACTCAAAAGAAAAATCCTATTAAATCAAGGTTTATCAATGCCAAGATTTAATAGGATTCTTCAATTTCAGAGTTTTTTTCCAGATACTTTGTTTTCTCAATAATTACCATTTGATAATAATCTTAATATGACCTAAAACTAAGTTTCTCATTATCTCACCTTCTTTAATTATTTAAATTTGATTAAAACCCCATCTGTTGTTGGATGCAATTTTTTACTTTTTTGCTTACCAACAGAAGATGGATTAATTGCTTTTTTCTTTTTCTTCATTCGGTTTACCAAGTTCCAATATATGGTGGTGGACCAATATGAATTCCGCTCATAAAACACATTATTTATTCATCTCCTTGAGATTAAATTCAATGCTTCATAATCACTTTAACCGTGACATCCAAAGGATTAATTTTCATTTTTTAACTCTTCCTTTCTTGATTACGGTTCTAATATACCTATAAAAACCAAAGCAAAATAAAAAATGTCATATTCGAAATTATTTTTCAAACATGACATTTTTAACATTTTAAATTTTTAAGTAACTATTTCTCGTATTTGTCAAAAAATAGCTGAATTTGTTGTCCATATTCTGGCATACCTAGAAGATTAAAATTATTTATCGCAATCTTGCATTTGTCTAATGCCTTCTTATTATTAGTTTTTAGATATTCAATGAAATTTTCAAAAAATAATAAATCATTCTTATAAAAGAAGAGATCAGGATTAGTTTTAATTTGCGTCGCGCTTTGAATAAAAAAGTTTACATCGTTTAGTTTATGTTGCTCAATAGTAAAAACAAGTATATTAATAATAACCGCAAGAATTTTCTCTTGAATATCAATATCATTTTCCTTTTGATATTGATTAATGATTTGTGTAGCTATCATCTTATCAGTATTTAAGTCAAAGAATCGCATAAAATTACAAAATAAGGTTATCTTAGTCTCATTAAGATTAGGGATATTAAAAATTTGTTCCTTTATTTTTCTTCTGACTTCATTGTTGGGTCGTTCATCTGATCCTTTCATTGACTCCAGCCAACCATCAACTAGTAATTTTTGTTCTTGCTTGTCTTTCTTAGCTAAACTACTTTGATCAATTAACTTTTTAATGTGTTCAAGTTCTCGTTTATCATTATTATAATAAGCATCTAACATTAAATCATTAAAGTCTCGCAACTGTTGATATTTGAATTGGTCATCTTGATCCAATCGGTTAAAAAAGTCCCACGGTGAAATGTCATTATAGCGCAATAATGCTAATAGGTCACTTGCGGTAATTCGATGAATGTTTTTTTCTACTTTAGAATAATAAGATGGACTTATAATTTGTCCAATAAAATCTTTTTGTTTTTTATTTTGGCTAAGTCGATATTCTTTTAAAAGTTCTCCAATGGTCATTTTGTATCTCCTTAAAGCTTTCGAATACGACATTTTTCGTATTTTTATTATAGGACTTCTACTATAATCTGTGAAAACTAAGTAAGAAAGAGTCAACTATTATGAATATTTTCCTAAAAAACAAAGACTATCGTCAATTTTCTATTGCCAGTTTTCTATCCAGTGCTGGTGATATTCTCTTTTATTTAGCATTAATGACTTATGCTAGTAAATTACAAAACTACTCGCTTGCTTTATCACTAATTGCCATTTCAGAAGCAATTCCAAGATTTTTTGATATTTTCGGCGGTTATTTAGCTGATCGGACTCATCACAAATTTAAAAATATCTTCTTAATGTGTATGATTCGTTTTATTCTATATTTTGTCGTTGGTTTGCTCTTTGCTAGTCATTTAAATGACTGGATCTTGGTATTAGCCGTTATTTTGATTAACCTTATCTCTGATACATTTGGCTCATATTCAAGTGGTTTAGTTTCTCCCTTGGTGGCCGATATTGTTGGTAAAGAAGATTTTGGTATTGCTGAAGGCTTTACTAGTGGTGTTGCTGAAGTAATTAATACAGTGGCTCAATTTGCTGGTGCCGGTTTGTTACTGTTTATGTCTTACTCTAGCTTAGCCTACTTCAATGCTTTAACCTTTTTAATTGCCGGTTTTCTTTATTTAAGAGTCGGCTATATACATCAGAAGAAGGGGGAATCACTTGAACATCAAGAAATAAATAAGAAAAATTTCTGGGAAACTATGAAAACTTCTTATAAACAGGTTAGAAAACAGCATAGCTTATTGAGTGTCGTACTGATCATAGCTATTTTAAATGGCATTTTGGATGCCATGGAAGCTTTAATCCCAATTGTCATGGCTGGTCATCGCTCTACGATGATTATTTCTACTTATAGTTTCACAATTGCTATTATTGGGGTAATTATCAGTATTGGTGCCGCCTTAGGTAGTATGTTTGGTCCACAATTGTTTAAAAAAGTTTCTATTTTTACTGTTATTATTCTAGCTTTGATCTTTGGTTTTGGAGTTACTAGTGGTGCCTTAATTGCTAATCTTTATGTAATTTTGCCTTTCTATTTCTCGTTAGCAGTAACTGCTAGTTTAGGCTCTATTAAACTAACTCAATGGCTAGTAACAACTGTCGATCATAAAATTTTAGCTTCCAGCGTCGGGTTATTGAATACAATTTTAATGATAACGGCACCAATTATGACGACTTTTTTAACTAGTATTTCTGGTTTTAGCAACATTCAATATGCCTTATTAGGTTTGTTAATTATAGAAGCTTTAGTTTTGATAATCACTGTTAAAATATATATTCAAAGTAAAAGAAACTTACAGACTACTAAAAAAGCTATGTTTACACGAACTAAATAATTTAATAAGTGGTAATATTTAGTCTTATATTATTTTTTCCATTAGTATCAATTCTTTTACAAATCTACCCCTTTTTCTAGTGCAACAAAACATTCATGTAAAGCTTCAGCACTACGTTCAGCAGGCGTCATAGTAGCCCATTTTCCAGTAAACGGCTCATCAGGCTTCATGTGAAGACTATTACGCGCTTGGGCATCTAATTCTTCAGCAGTATACGTTTTTGCTTTTTTTCTTAAATTTATGTCTTTCTTGATGTGGTTTTATTATAACAAATAGTTATGCTTTGTGCAAAGCCATAATTAAATAGAATTGTATTACTCAATAATTTTTGAAATAGCCAATGGCTGATAATCTTTATATGCCTGCAACATTGCTTTAACAATCTGAGAGTCAAAATCAGTATCCAATTTTTCATTCAGTATCTGTTTGAAATCTGTAAAACTAATTTTGTCCTTCTGTCTGAGAATATCCAAAAATAGCTTGTCAATTTCATCAGATTGTTTTGAAGAAATCCCATAGTACAAGAGAAATGCTTCTCTATTAGGTGGGAAATCCAGTTTATCAATACAATCACGCAAAACGGATCTCATCAAATACAGTGTATATGTTAATTCATCAGATTCATGCATTTTAGACCAACAACTCCAGACCTAATCTAATCCAATATGCTAATGTTCTAGCGGTACTTGGGTTAACATGTGATGCGATTAATGCACTAGCAATTTGATCTTGAACTGCCTTAAATGATAAATCTTCCCATCTTGAAAGTTTTCTTAGCGTGGGAGTAACTTTATTGAGAACATTTCCAACTTCTACAGCAGCTTTTCTTCCTGCTACTTTTCCTACGGCACTAACTAATTTATTTCGATTTTTTAATACTGCTTTAACTGCAACCTTAGCACCTTTTCCCCAACCAATTTTTGATTCATTTAATGATTGTTCATTCTGAAAAGAAATACCATTGGTTGGTACTTGAAAAGTCTGTGTACTGCTATCAGAAGCCGTTTGAGTCGAAGAAGATGTCACTTCGGCAGCTTGCACACTATTTGAAACTACTTCAGCAGTGGGAACACTTAACAGAAGCGTTACTAATGACGTGAATACAACCTTTTTCAATTTCATTATTCTCACTCCTTATAAAACGCAAACATACTAAATGTTTACAAAAAATAATAATACCTATTGCTTTATTCCAGAATAGGCTTGTTTCAATTTGTTTATCATTTTATAAAATTAGCATTAAATGCCAATAGTTAATACACATTTTTTTATCATTTTTAGTTAATCTATCTAAAAATCCAACTATACCAGTGTTTATCAGTCTTTTTATCTGAATCTAACTTCTCAGAGCTCGTCTCATCACTGTCTTTATGCATTAGTTGTGGTTTATCAGCGAGATTTAATTTCTGTGCCTGGTCAGCTAATCTATTAGCTGTATCTATCTGTTGATCTTTAATAGCCAGCTGTGATTTTAAGAATTCCACTTCTTCAGATAGTGCCTTAATGCGCGCATTTTTTTCCTGCATCAAAGCTTCCTTTGCATCTGGCTTAGTATCCCTATTATCATGGGCTTTCTTAAAGTCTTCTAACACTTGTGCAGAGTATAAAGGTGCATTACCTTTCATCTGTGCATTTTTAATTTTATGCTTAGCCAGCCAACGAGTAATTGTTGAACGATTATAGCCTGTAGACTTTGCAATATCAGCGACTGTGTAGAATTTTTTAGACATAATTTTCTCCTTTTGTTTGCACTAGTGCGCATTGATGCACGCATATATTAATTGCTGATAGCTTCTCTTTTTTCTAGAATTTCATCCGCGTAATTCTGGAACATATTCTTATAAGCTCCAAAGATGTAATTTTCGATATTAACTTTTTTACCTTCGTCATATATTCTTCGCGTCCGATTAAGTACCCGTCTCATCGTATTGCTGATTTCTTTTTGTAGTTTATGAGGCTCGATTCCCATTTCATTGAGGAACTGAATATCACTTGAACTTAACTTACGATTACCATCAATATTCAAAACAGCTTCAGCATATTTTATATTTTGCTTTTTTAACTCCTTAACAACACTGTTCTTAGCATTAAGAACGATGCCAGTTATTCTAGCCAAATCTTTAGGAGTTTTAACCCACATACTTAACAGTTTATAAGTATCTTGGTTAAAGATAACTGTGTCTTTTGTATCAGTTTGAGTGTAGTAGTTAGCAGCATTTTTTACTAAGTCTTTATTTTGTGCATCGATTTCTGCAGGAGTGTAATTACTTGGGGAGAAATCTAATTGAGTATTTTCCTGTGTCTTAATTGTATCTTCAGAAGAAGTATAGTATAGATAGGGTTCGATTTTCGAACTTCCTTGTGGCTGTAGGGCTGAGGCCCCGTTTTCCGGAAGTTCGAAAATCGAACTTCCTTGTGGCTGTAGGGCTGAGGCCTTGTGGTCTGGAAGTTCGAAAATCGAACTTCCTTGTGGCTGTAGGGCTGAGGGGTCATTGTGGTGTGAAATTAGGTACACATCGTCGGCATTTACTTCTGGTCGGAGCAAATATAATCTATTAGGTTGATTCAATCCAATTCTTTTTTGCTCAAGTAAATTTGCTTTTTCTAGTTCCTTTTTGATCTTAACTACTTTTTCCTTAGCGCAATTAAGCATGTTCATTAACTCTTGGTTAGTGAAGATGAAGTAAATATTGCCATTGTCGTCAACCCAATTGTTTTTAACGGAGTAGGAGAAACGATCTTTAAGGATTGCGTATGCCACCTTAGTTTCTAATTTCAGTGGCTTATACTTTTCATTGGTAAAGAAGACCATAGGAAGCTGGTAAAACTTCTCAGCATATTCTTGATTGACATTGTAATAATTCTTTTTTGGCATTTTAAAAGCCCCTTTCTGTGTGTGAAGCACTTGCAGGGGCTTTAATTAATTATTCGTGTTGCATTAAATAGAGTTTGCCCTTTGACCAAGGGAAAACTTGTTGTATAATATTATCAAACGAAATATTAATCAAAGCACCTGCCCGAACTAGCAATTCTGTAAGTGCTTTTTTTATTGATTTAGGTGTATTATACCAAATTACCAAAGGCGATGGAACCCACGTTTGTGCGATTCTATCGCCTTTTTGCTACCAAAAAAGCCGCCCCGAAGGACGGCTTTGGTCTGTTAATGCATTACTTTTAACGCTTAAGCATTTCATTTAGTTCATGTAGGACTAAGTGAAGTTCGTGCAAAAACAGAATAGTTAGGATTGAGAAAATTACTTCTTGCATGATATTGCTCCTTTCTAGCTTTTTACAGCGATGTAGGGGCATAGACATGCCAAATTTATTTTACCATGTTATAATAATTATAGGATTGAGGAAATGTTCTTGCGTGAGTAAGGACATGTCTAAGGACGGCGGTCAACTGACCGCTTTTTTTTGTTACCTGGAAAGTTTGTGAATTTTGTAAATATGCAAAAATAAAAAGCCTAATTTATGGGCTTTTTGAATTGTGTACGGTTTTATTTCACAAAGTAAAAAACATGGTCCTGGTAAAAATGTCGTAAAAATGCGGGTTAATACCAGCTATCATTAAAATTGCTATTTTAATGAGTAGTGTAATTTAGGTATCAGGAATAGCCTGTAGCTTTGACTGGCTGACCGAGCCGATAAGGAGAGACGCGTCCGCAGGCGTGGCTCGACCGGCGCAGGGCAGACACGGCATTGCGGAGGGCTATTCCTGATACCCTTATATCTTTCATTGATAAACTTGGGACTGATTAAGCAAGGATACCCCGTATTTAATGCGGGGAGGAATTGCACTTTCAGTCCCTTTTTTCCTTTCTATAATTTATATATTTCACTACTTAAATACGATATAATACATAGTGAATATCATAAAGGGGGTGATTATTTTGGATCAGTCTATAACTATTAAAGCACAACTACTTAATATTGATGGTGAAACTGCAAGTGCGTTTAGAGATACTGTGCTTATGTATCGTGATGCTTGCAACTTTATTTCTCAATATGTTTTTGACCATGATTTTGAATTGCATCAAGCTAAATTGAACAAAGCTTTATATCATGATTTGCGTGATAAGTTTGCCCTTAAAAGTCAAATGGCTCAATCCGCAATCAAAACTGTAATTGCACGCTATAAGACGGTTAAGACGCAATTAAGTCAAAAGCCTTATCGCTATGATACTGGCAAAAAGGATTCCAAAGGACATGATATCTGGTCACAATTTCCACGTGATCTTTCTTGGCTTTGGCAGCCTATTTCCTTTAAACGCCCACAGCTTGATTTACAGCGTGGTCGGGATTGGTCTTACAAAGCTACTACTAATCAGCTATCCTTAAATACCCTGCAAGGCAGAAAGGCAGTTGATTTTGCTTGCAAGGGTTTTGATCAATACCTTGATGAAAGCAAGTGGAAATTTGGCTCGCTTAAACTACTGCAATTTAGAAACAAATGGTATGTACATTTAAGTGCCACAATCTCATTACCTGACTTTCAAGCCTCACAAGCTGAGCATGTTGTTGGAATTGATCGTGGATTGCGCTTTTTAGCTTCTTGTTATGATGAACAAGGCAAAACCCTGTTTTATAATGGGCAGAAAGTATTGCGTAAAAGACGGAAATATAAGAAACTGCGTGCTCAGCTTCAAGCCAAGGGTACTAAATCTGCCAAAAGAAGATTGAAGAAGATTGGTCAACGAGAGAACCGCTGGATGAGCGATGTCAACCATTGCTTAACTAAGACACTCATTGACCATTATGGATCTAACACAATCTTTGCATTAGAAGATTTAACCGATGTGCGCTTTGCGACTGAGAAGTCCTCAAAAGATCGGCGCTATGAAATGGTATCGTGGGCTTTTTACCAATTTGAGCAGTTTTTGACTTACAAAGCCAACTTAAACTCTTCTGCTGTAGTTAAAGTCCCAGCTAAATATACCAGTCAGCGCTGCCCTAAGTGTGGACGGATTCGCAAGGAAAATCGAAATCATGATTTGCATTTGTACGTTTGTGACAAATGCGGCTATAAGTCAAATGATGATCGTCTTGCCTCAATGAATATCCAATTTTTAGGCACGCTATACCGCAGTGGTGAAGAGGCACCGCAGTTTAATAAACAAGCATCTGCCGAGTAAATCTTGGCAGATAAACGGGCATAGTCAACTGCCCGATGATGTAGTCTCTTTAGGTGGGAGTCACAAGACGCTAATACCACTATCTGTAAGCAGATGAGAACTACAAACCCCTGAATTTATTCAGGGGTAGTTGATGGAACACAAAAATGCACCAGGTACAGGTGCATTTTTTGTTATTTCAAGGATATAAGGCTTTTGTGCATGGTGCGGCTTCGCTTTGGCAACGACCACATGGGAAGTCTCCTCAATAGCGAGTAAGCCAATCGCCCACTTTTATTAGAAGGATGGGATAGTGAGCGATTGTCTTACTTAAGGCTATTGAGGAGCCTTCCTGTCTACAACCGCGCGGCACTACGCCGCACCATGCACAAAAGCAAACTAAGCAATGCGAACTACTTGTCCGGCAAAAATTCTATCTTCGGCTATCGCCCGATTGAGTGCGAGCAAATCAACTACAGGCATGCCATGTCTGCGTGCAATTGAGTACCAGGTATCACCAGGTTGTGCCACATAGTCAAAGTCGACCAAGGAAAGCTGATAGCCGCTGTCGTCAGTATAGTAGCCATAATAGTCATAGGCTAGATACTGTACATCGCCTTCCACTTCATCAGTATAAACCCATGTGCCAGAGGCTGGCACGCCTGAAGCTTTGGCACCACAATTGATTATTGTAAGGTTAATCATCTTTGGTAGCTTAGACAGATCATACAAGCCATCATCTAGGTCACGCTTGAAGAAGGCTAGATCAATGCAGGAGCGGTCGTGGTAACGAGAGAGTAAATCGATCATTTCGATAATCCGTTCTTCGCGATTTTTGCAAAATCGGTCGCTGTTTATCAAAAGAGTAATCTTGCTTTTACTGGTGTAGTAGAGCTTTACTAGGCGCTTGGTAAAAGCAATGACATCATCAATATGCTCATGAAGATCGGTAATCATAAAAGCATGAGTAGTCATTTCTGCCCTACGGGCTAGGTCAGTGTGGATAGTCGCAAATTTGTGATAGTCAAAACCGGACACATGGAGACACACGCTTACGGTGGTAATTCCTAGTTTCTTTAGATGCTCATAATGCTCAGGCGTGGAGGTGGTAATAGCTGAACAATAAGCCATTCTAGGGTAATTTTGGGTAGCTACCGTGCGTGGTGGATTTTTTACTGTCGTCATATTTGTCATTATGCTAGAGTTCCTTCCTTTTGTAAAAATTGCGTAATTGCGTCTTTATGCTTCTGTGAGAGCCTTTTTGAGCCTTCGACTAGAATTGATCTAAACCAGGCCAAATCACCCTCATGGGCTTCTAAGATGGCTGAGAGCGTTGGAGATATTTGCTTATCAACCCATGAAGTCATGTCTTCGATTGTCTTTGCTTCTTTTTCAATTGTCAGCTGTAATTTTTCGACATTGGATAAAAGCTCTTTCCACCACAAAGCAGTGGGCCAGCGTGATTTATTTTGATCAGTTGTCGGCAAAATAAATCGTAAGTACTGTTTGAGGCTTCCTCTCAGCACATAACCTGGAGATTTATGGCCATTAATCATATGATCTACCAGTTTTTTTGCCCGATCTTTACGATAAACCATTTCAAGTCGAGTCCATTTTTCCGGCACGTCTTTTTCATCTGAATTCACTTTGCGTTCCAATGTCTTATCGTATACTCGGCAAAAAAGATCGCTTGCTTGAGAGCCGAAGTACATCGTCCGACCTAGATAAGCATTTGTTGAAGTTTGTCTTGACGTAACTTCGTCCCATTTAGACCAACGAGACGTAAAATGTCCTTTAATTGCTGCATCGTGAATTTTGTCATAACTAACTATTTTGGATTCAAAATCGTCAACTGCCAGGTCAATTCTCGTAAAATTCACGCGTTCATGTGCTGAGAGGACGCGGATAAGGTGCATTAGATCATGCTTTGCGGAGTATTGTCTGCAGCCTTGTCCTGTAATCATGACGTGTATGCCGCTCTGCAGGTTGATTTTAGTATCCAGGTCAACAACATCAGAATTGGCGGTAAACATGACGAAAATACTGCCACCTTGCCATTTGAGTTGATTATGGTACCCGAATCTTCCCTTGGCCAACGGTGAAAAATCCATCCAACCAAGATCTAACGTGTTAATCACCTTGGGTAATTGAGTGTTAAGCACGGTAAACTCTAGCCAGTCAATTTGTACTTTTAACATTGTCTCTATCCTTTTTTTCTGCATTCATGTATTTATTACCCCCCTATTAGTAGCCGGGGGTACATACAAGTTATAAAAAAAGGGGCTTTGCCCCTAACCCCAACGCTCGCCGCTGGGCAGGAAGACCAAATAAATTTGGTTTCCTTTTTAATAGCTTTATAAGCTTATAGATGCTGTCAACTCCTTATCCTCACACGCTTTGCGTGCTCCGGTACCGTTGACAGCCATTCTCGTGATAAAAGACTATGCAGCCATAGCAGGATCCATAGCACTTGCTCTATTAGGATCATGTAAGAAGTGAGTTGAAGCTACCACAACCGTGTGATGATATCTGATGCGTTTAGTGTCATCGTCGATTGAAGTTGAGACTTGTAAACGACCTGTGGCAAGCACCTGGCGACCTTTTTGGCAATGCTGGCAGATTGCAGCTGCAAGCTTGTCAAAAGCTACACAGCGGATGAAATCAGCCTCATCTTTATTGTTACGTCTAGGTACAGCTACAGTAAACCATGCATAATCACGGCCTGATGCTGATCTCTTAATTTCTGGTGTGTCAGTTAATCTTCCTAAAATCTTAATGTCGTTCATCTTCTTTTTCTCCTTTATAAAAATTATATTTCTGGTGTAATGTCTGACAGATCTACTAATGCTGATTGAGCATAATGAGCTGTCATTCCTAAACTCTTGTGTCCCAAGAGATACTGTATCGTTGTTAGGGGCACGCCTTTTTCAGTTAAAAGCGCCGCAAAGGTGTGTCTCAGCAAGTGACAGTGGAAATTTATGCCAGTGTCTTTTGCAAATTGAGTGGCATATCCTTGTAATGTTCTCTTAGATAGCCTAAATAGCGGTCGATTATCAATTTCAAGCTCGCTTCGATACTTCCATACGATCTTGGCGGCTTCTTCGTTGATAATAGGTATGCATCGATCACTGCCCCATTTTGCGTCTTTAATATCGATAAAAACTGATTTTCCTCGAAGAGTTACGTTTTCAGGTCTAAGATGCGCAGCTTCAGCTACACGACAGCCTGATCCATACAGAAGCCAAAAGGCAGCTCTGGCATTCTCTTGCAAGTTTTCAATATATACTTTAAAAATGCGTAATTCTTCATTCGTTAATCTTTTTACTCGATTGACGCTGACATTTTTTGGATAGTCGTCCGGACTGATTATCACTTCGGCTATATAGCCTTTCTTAAATGCCCATAAACAAAATATCCTAAAAGTCGATAATTTTCCTCTGATTGTCGTGATTTTCTGACGCTTTTTAAAAAGTGTCTTAGTGTAATCTGATAAATCTGCCTTTTTTGTATTTTGTATAGTTAAATTCTTATTGTTGAGATAGGTCTCAATCTCTTCTAATCGATGCTTATATTCCCTTAAAGTACCGCCAGCCTTGCCTTCCAGGCGCATTTCCTCTATGAACTCATTTATGATTTTTTTCATCGATTGCATAAATATAGAAATTGGTCGTGTGTCTACAATGAATCTTTGCCAGTGGGCCGAATTGCTTCAGATAGCTTGATAACAGCATTTGTAAGCCCATCTAGTTTGGTCTCTATGCGAATTATCAGCAAAATTGCGATGGCCACGCCAGCGGCTTGATCCATAATCATCTTAAAAATGTCCATATTCTATCCTTTCCGGATAATTTCGCCCCAATTAGCTGCACAGTGCTTGCATAAGTCTAAACTTCCCGTCAGCATTGCCGATGTTTCAGCATTTTTGACATCTAATCGATAGCTAACATCCTTGACCCTTTTGCATAATTCGCACTTGCGGTAAACAGGGCGAGCATATCCTACTAGCTCTAAATACTTATTCATTTTTTCTCCTTATAGAAAAAGGGAAGGGAACCTTGTCCCTTCCCTTAAGCATTATTCAGCCTTATCTTCAAAGATATCGTCAGTTTGAGTGGTGTAGTACTCAGCACCAACAACCTTAGCGTAGATAGCTACGCCGTCTTTTTCAAAGGCTGCAGCGTCAACGATCTTTTGCATAGCAGACTTAACAGTTTCAGATGAAAGATCTTGCTTAGGATATCTAACAGTGATCATGCTAGTTTTGCCTTCTGCAGTCTTAAATTTAAGCTTTAAAACTTTCTTCATCGTCTATTCTCCTTTCTTATTCTTGAACTTGTGGGATAACACGTGAATTATCTACGGCATAGATTTCATCACATGATGCATCGAAAACGGCTACTAAAGCTTCACTTACTGCGTAAATTGCATCTGGCGTTGCTCCATCCTTCAAATTTTGAAGGGTAAAGTTATACTGACCGCCCTTAGCAAGCTTAGTACCCATCACAAATTTAGCCTTACGACCAACTAGTTCTGATGTTTGTGCCATTTTAGTCACTCCTTTTTCTTAGATTGATTTCTGTTAAAGGTCGACAGGGTGTGAATCCTGTATGTTACTTGCGAAAGCATCAAAAAAAGCAATGATGCTTTCTCGACGTGTGCGCACGGATACATCATTGCTTAATTGTGTTTCTTAAAATTTATGTCTTTCTTGATGTAAATACATTATACCATGATTACTGGTTATATAAAAAGCCTTTTAATAATTAAAAATTATCAAAACCATTAATAACTTCATCCGGAATATCTACACGCCATAATCCTTTTTGATCAATGTGGTAATCGTAATCAATATGAAGAATATTCTTCCAATCATTCATATCATCTAAATCGACAACAGCGGTTTGCTCGCACTTTTTATAGTAATCATTATCTATTATCCACGATATAGACAATGTAATTCAAAGTAACTTTAGTTACATTAAGAATTTTTGTTTCATTATCACTGGAAGTGCTTTATAATTAAGACAACAACTTAATACATGAGAGCAATAAAAAAGCCTTGATCAGATACGCCAATATCCGTTCAAGGTCAAGCTCATTGATTACTAGCACTAATCAACAAGTGATTTTTAACTTTCTTATGTTTATATTCTACCAACTAGAATATATTTTTTCAATAAAATGCAACATAAGAAATAATATTAAAAACGATGATTAACGGCTGGAGTCAATGAACTGACTTCAGCTTTTTTAGTAGATTGATTATCTTCAATGCTAATTAGGATTGGCCATCCTTCTATTAATCATTGAATTAGGCCTGTGTGTTGCTGGAGATGCTCCAGTCATGTAATTAACCACCATAGGTAAGCTAAACCTTGCGCTTAGCAAGCGCAGAAGACGCGGCATAACTTCCATGAAAACCTACGGGTTGATTGAGTTGTAGGAAGCCTCGGAAATGCTAACGATCATCCTTGGATCACATCGAGTTTACTTGAGTTATCGAATGAAAATAATAAAAACTCTCGTCCAACACGACGTAAAACTGAGATCCATAAAAAGGAACAAGGGCGGGGTGCGTTTAAAAGATCGGCGAAGATTGATTGCTGAGAATTGAAGCAATCTTGAATTTTGAGCAATCAATTTTCGACTATACGGAAGCCATGCGTCTTCTCAGTAGTTTTTTAGCCGCGCTTAGGCTAACTATTGAGGAGGCGCTTCGCGCCTTTACCTTTACCACGCCGTAGGCGGGGGGGATTTTATTTTTATAAAATCTATTTAATTTTTTTATTTGTTTATTGGGCGTAGTGGCAAGCCGGGAAGGCCGGTCGAAATTTTTGAATCTAATAGAATGTAAAACTACGTAATATTACTTAGTGATTACATAGGAGATTACTTACATGAAATATGAAGGAAATACTGTTTATTCGAGTGGTGAGATCGCTGATATACTGGGGTTTGATGACTACCACCGGGTAAGTAATTACTTGAAGAAGATTGGTGCGAAGAACGTAACTAAGAAAGGCAATACCCGTTACTATAGTGAGAAGACAAAAGAAACGGTGATTACATACTTCAAAGCCTTGGAGCGCAAGGGATCGGGAGAATCCAAAAAGGATCAATTAATAGAAGAATTACGTATCCAATTACGTACTGCTCAGAAGGAATCAGTGGACAAATTAGCTGAACAAAAGAAGGAATATGATTCCAAATTGGATGAACAAAAAGAATCATATGAGCGATTGATTGCAGCTAAAGATGATGATATTTCAAATTTGAAAGATACGGTTTCTAATTTGAGGGATCAGCAGAAAGTGGCCAATGAACAAATTAAACAATTAACTACGGTTACTAAACAAGCACAGAGTTTGAACTTGGTTGATAAGTCCCCAGAGCAGTTAAAGTTGTTGAAAGGTGGTGCTGAGACGAAGACTGAGCAGTCGAGTTCAGAAAAAGAAGAAGATAGTTCATCAAATGAAACGCCTAAAATCCACTGGTGGCAATGGTTTGCCAGACATTAAGTTTTATTTTTTCTATAGTTTGATTACTTTAAATCGTTTAGAAAAAGTAAGATAATTATATAAGAGAATAGTAATATCTCTTATATAAGGAGTATGTTTTATTATGAAGAAAAATAAGTTTATCTTAGCCTCAGTTGCAGCTTTGATGGCTGTAAGTCCAGTGCTTTCATTTGGCTCACAAGCCCATACTGTTCAAGCTGCAGATACTAATGTTACCAATAAAATGATTATGCACACTGCCGTTGCTTATGATAAAGATGGCAACAGCACTGGCGTAAAATATAATGCATTTAGTTATGCTAAATTAGTAGCTAGTCCTGTAAAGATTGGCGATGGCATTTACTACAAAGTTGCCGATAAGGACCAATATTTAAAAGCTACCAATATTGACGGTGTAACTAGAAGAATTACTCATAATACTTACATCTACAGAACTTCTACTCGTCGGACTAGTTACCAAAACAAGTGGAAGTTATACAAGGGCCAAACAATCACTACTTACGGTGGTTCTTACAGATTTAAGAACGGTAAACACTACTTCAGAGTAGGTGGACCAGCTAAGCAATATGTTAAATCATACAACTTAGGACCAGTTATTAAAGCCAATACCACAATGGCATCAGGTAGTAACAATACTTCATCAAATACCACTACTAATAAGCCAACTGACAATAATACCCAACCAGTAGGTAAAGATGAAACTACTGTAACTGTTAATGACAGTCTTGGTACACCAATTGTAACCTTTAACCAAAATGGCAATGTTGTTCAAGTCAGAAATGCAAAGAATGGTGAAAAGTTCACAGTCGATTACTTAGAAAAGGGTTCTCGTGCTGATAAAGTTGCCGGTTATATTGGTCAATTTGGTGGAGACCAAGCCATTTACCGCATTAAAGGTACAAACAATTGGCTTTACTCCATGGGAGTTAAGCCAGCATCTAAGCTTCAAGTTCATAACTATGATCTTGAACAAACTTCAGTTATTAAATTTACTCAAACTACGGATTTGTATAATGCCGATGGTTCTCTTCAGAACATTAGAATTACCAAGAATTCTGAATGGTGGAGAGTACACACT
>ENA-ORUR01000512-ORUR01000512.1-human-gut-metagenome-genome-assembly--contig:-NODE-512-length-16160-cov-94.5444_pt1 | contig 16160 bp, 25 predicted proteins | sample MGYA00242086_ERZ509223 | MGnify/ENA primary metagenome ERZ509223 (study PRJEB26280, sample SAMEA2338820) | human gut metagenome | biome: human gut; feature: human-associated habitat; material: faeces... | reverse complement strand
AATTGCTGTGTTTTTATATCCGGGCTAAAAATCGAGTTTTTTCCCAGACACTTTTTGATTAAAGGATAATTTATTTATTGCTGCCGCAAATTTTTTACCAAAGTTAGCTGGTGCAATATGTTGGATAGCCGGATAGATAGGCCACATGCCTGTTCCAATAATTAGAAAACCGATTACTGCTAAGTAGTATTGAGATGATGGAATAAGCACTAATAAAATTCAAATGGCTTCTGTGATTAAACCAATTCGAATGAGCTTTTTATCAGATAAGCGGTGAGAGATAAAACCAGCAATTAGTCGTCCTAACATCAAACCACCAAAAAGCAAAGAACCAAATGATGCAATGAGCTCCGAATTAATATTTCTTTTAGTACCGGCAAAATAGCTAGATGTCCATAAAAAATAAGTGGCTTCACCTGCATAGTAAGAAAAGAAGGTGAATAAAGTAAAAATCACGCCAGGTACCTTCAATGAGGACATGATGCCGACTGATTCAGAGGTTTCACTGTCTACATTAGCTTTCTCGTTAACTTTCCATAGTAGCAGAGAAATGATACAAACGAATAAAATAAATCCTTGTAATATTGCAGTCCATAGGTAACCCGCATGCCAATTAGCTTTGAGTAAAGCAAATGCCATGATATTTGGACTTATTATGGTTCCTACACCATAGAAACAATGCAAGAAGTTCATGACCCGTGGAGAATAATTACTTGCAACCTAATAATTTAGGGCGGCATCAATTGATTCGGCACCTAGACCATAAGGCATTGCCCAAACAAGTAATTGCTAATATTGGTTGACAGAAGAAAACCCTAATAGACCACATACAGTTAAAGCGATTGAAATAATGACAATCCACTTGACGGCCATTTTTTTGATTAAATGTGGACTGAATAAAGATGAAATTACAGTCATTAAAGAAATAGTCATTGAAATATAGCCGGCATAAGAGCTCGGTACATTTAAACTTGATTGCATTGCTGGCCAACCGGACCCAAGTAACGAATCAGGTAGTCCCAGACTAATAAAGGCTAAATAGATGACGGCTAATAATAAAGATCCCAATGTTGTTTTCTTTCGTAAAAAGTATTTCAATATACTTTTTATTCTAGTTTTTCTTTATTAATTATAGCATTAAAGGATAAAATCCAAGAGTCAATTGAAAGTAAAAAAGACAGCAGATTTTTGGAATTGTTGTCTTTTTAGATGTTTAATTATCAAAAGTTTCTGTGAAGCTATCGCCATCAACAAGCATTCTTTTGGCGTTTACCGCATACCAGTAAGGCATGACTTCCACGCCATCTTCTGTTTCTGGCTCGCAGTCGGCCATTTCTAAGACATTTTCGAGATCTTGTTTGTTAATTTGCGGATATAGTTTCAACAGGGCATCTTTAGTCATACCAGTTTGCTTAAAGCCACTATCCTTATAGTTTTCTTTGAAGATGTCTTTAAAGTCGTTTAAATCGTAACGCGGCTTGAAATCGTCATCGAAGTACTTGATTTCGATGTTTTCGATTTCCATGAAAGCTCCTAGTTGGTTAGCTAAATGTGGCAACTTATTGGCGATTTGCTCAATAGTGTAGCCATCTTCTGTAGTGGTTTTAGCGTTGTCATGTTGCTTGAGCCAGGCCTCTCTGACATCGTGGATGTCGTCGCGAGTATTGATAGTGTCTTTTACCTTTTGAATAAGATCGTTGTGATGCTTAACAGCTTTTTGCCATTCCAAGCGGTTGGAGTACATTTGGCGGTAACTAACAGGGAAGGGATGGTTGATCGTATTAAAAATGAAGTTAAGTTTATCGGTTGAGTATGAATCTAGTTCATTTTCTTTCCAAATTAATTCGTAATATGAGCTCATGATAGTCCTTTCTATATTTTTATTTATTCAATAGCTTTAATTATTTTTTTGTTCTTATCAATCACATTTTGAGCTTCTATAACTGATTGTTCAATCTCTTGAATATGATTATTTTGCATTTGTTTATCAGAAAAGAACTTTGGATTGTTTTTGTAGAATGATTCCAGTTTGTGATAATAATCAATTAATTTATTTTGAAAATCTATATCATTCTTGTAGAAGGTAATGAGTAATTTCCCATGATTCCAATTAGGAAAATCTTCATCTAAGCAAATAGGAAAGCTGTCCGCTTGATGCATTTCCCATAGATCACTATAGAAGTCTGTAACTTGATTTGCTTCTTTTGATAAGAAGTATCTGTCATCTTCTTGAACAAGCCAACCTTTATCAATAAATTTTTGAGTTACTTTTGGTACATTCAAATTGTAGGTAAAGATAAAATATTTAGGGATTTTAGCGGTGGTAAGTCTACCTTTTTTGATTTTGCCCCACTAAATTAATAGAAGTAATTCACGCAAACTGAAATCTGTATTTGTATCATATTTGTCGGTGTACTTAGGATAATCAAATGATCTACCAAATTGTTTATCATAATCTGGTTGGCTTTCTTGCACTTTACGGTATTTGGTCCAAACTTTCGATTGCTCATCTTCATATTTTTTCCAAGCTGCTGCATTTTTCTCATTAAAAGGTGTAGGAGGTATTGACGCATATTTATTGTCTTCTGAGCCTTGCCTTGATTTCTCATCCGAATTTTCAGAATGGAGTTGAGAAGTGCCAATTAGTAATTTAATTCTCTCAGCTAATTCGTTATTTTGTTTAGATAATTTGGTATTATTTTTTTGTAGTCGTAAATTTTAATTAACAACCAGATAATTATTGCAATTAAAATTAGTAATATTATTGCCATTTTGATCCTCTTTATGATGATACTAGGTTGTTTTTAATTTATCCGAAATGTTAACCTTTTAAAACTATTATATCTTAAGTATAGTAGAGAAGATAAAAGTCGAGAGATAATAAAAACTCATAATGGAATTTCTTCCAATATGAGTTTTTTGTTAAATATTCAATTGTCTTACTTTTCTAGACTATCTCTTGCTCCTTGAAGCGACCGTATACCTTTTCAACTTCACTTACGCTCATGAAAGCGTATGGGTCAGCTTTTTGAACAATTTGACGAATATCATACATATCGTAGCGGTCGATAATAGTGATCAAAACCGTCTTTTCAATGTGACTGTAGGCACCTTCAGCATCGTGCAAAATTGTAATTCCACGGTGCATTCTGTTTTGAATACCATCAATGATGTGTTGGGGATGCTGAGTTACGATCATAACCTGCATCTTCTTATGCTGCGTGTAAACAGCATCGATTACACGGCCGTTAATAAAGATGGTTAAAGCAGAGTATAAAGCTCTTGTCCAGCCAAACATGAAACCAGCTGCGGCAATAATGATTAAGTTAATAAAGATATTAAACTTACCGTAGCTAATGCCAGTCTTTTGACGAATAACGATCCCTATGATGTCCAGCCCACCGGTTGAAATTCCGTTCTTAAGTGCAAAACCAGTACCAATACCGTTAATTGTCGCACCGAAGATCGCACAGACAAGAGGATCAAGATCCATATGCAATGGTTGAATGACATGCATCATGATTGATCCTAGGACAACTGACACAATCGTAAAGAACGTGAATTTATGTCCGATCTTAACCCAAGCCAAGATAAACAATGGAAAGTTTAAGACGAAGTACATGATTGAGGTGGACAGCGTGAATGGTAAGTATCGTTCACTGACAGTGTTAATTAACTGCGCAAAACCTGTGATTCCGGATGAGTACATGTGTCCTGGCGTCCAGAAGAAGTTTAACGCAACCGCCACAGCAATTGAGTAAAAGAGGGACGCTGATAACTTAGACAAGAAGTTATAGCGCCTGTTGAATTTATCTAATTGATCCATATATGTTCCTTTTTGCCAACTATAAATACTGATATATCAAGCTTTCTATAAAATGCTGTGCAACATTTGTGCAACAGCTATTTTTTAGCAGAATAATTATATCATTTTGATAGCTCATTCAAATCGGAGATGATTTTATTATCTTCTGATTTTTTAAGCTCATCAATTAAGTAAGCATAATATTTTAAAGTTGTAGCTACATTACTATGACCTAATCTCTGACTAATAGCCACAATATCTACATGCTTCTTAATTAAATATGCAACGTGAATATGTCTTAAACTGTGAAAGTGAATATCCTTATTGATATTAGCATCTTTTAGTAAACTTCTCAAAGTTGAATTCGCAGTCGCAGAAGTAGGTGGCAGATCATTTTCTGCAGGATTGCCAAAAACGAATTTACATTTATTGGCTTTCAAGTCATTAAGTCGTTCAAGCAAAAAACCATTAACTTTAATTTTTCGTACTGAACTTTTATTTTTAGTTGGTCCCATCTTTTTACGTTCCCAACTCCATGATTTATTAATATCAATAGTATCATTGGTAAAATCTATATCATGCCATTGCAAACCGGATATTTCACCTAATCTAGCACCAGTAAAAATAGCAGTTAGAATCATGTAGTACGATGGCATACTAACATCTAATTTATTAATAGTGGTTTTGGTTAGTTTCTTTATTTCTTTAATATTTAAATATGTAACAGCTAATTCTCTATCTTCATTGCCATGGACTTGAACCTGCTTAGTAAAATCAGCGGATATAAGACCATCAATAATAGCCGAATTAATACAAGCCCTAACACTGCCATTCAATTTCTTTACAGTAACTGGAGCATGTTTCTTAGCTGTAAAATTAATAAATTCTTGGTACTTGGTTCTAGTTATATCTTTAATGGTTAAATCACCAAAATAATGCCTAACCAAATTTATTTCATAGTTGTATTTAGTACTGGTAGCAGGGGAGCAATTAGGTTTCTTATAGGTTTCAAACCATTTCTGCATATAATCAGCAAAAACAGGATTCTTGGTAACATCTACACCATCAATAGAAGCGGCTTCCATTTTAATTCCGTACTGTTGTGCTTCAGCTTTGGTCTTGAAGCCACCTTTCGATTTTTGCTTGAGGACAGAAACATTTTTTTGCTTTTCTGGATCCCATTGAGTTTCTCTCTTTGAAAATCTGACGTACCAAGTCTTTCCACGTTTCTTAATTGAAGCCATAAAAAATAACCTCCTATTGTTACAGTCGTTTAAATTCTGCTACAATAAAAGGGCAGAGTCCAAGTGGCTTTGTTATTAACCATACTTATTGGCGTAAGTTGGTTTTGTTTAATTCAAATATATTCATAATATAAAGCTATTGGCGTAGCTCTTTCAATTACTCACTTACTGTTGGCGCAGTAGGTGAGTTTTTTGTTTTATGGTTTATATTTAAATTTATTGCCGCAATTCATACAAATCATATCAATCTTTTTGGTCTTCTTACCTGCAAATCCTGCTAAAACTCCAACACCACCAGTTAGAATTCCACCAACTGCAGCTTTTCCAACAGAAAAGCTTTTTTTATGTTGACCGATGGCTTGCACATTAGTTGATTTGCATTTAGGGCAGTGAGGCCCTTTATTTCCGAAAATTCCCATTTTTAAATTCCTTATGCATTCAAACTTAAACCTGCAATCACAAACGTTTATTCCATTTTATGGAAGTGTGATCAGTAAAACGAGATCTTCCTAAAAATTCTGGTCCATTGTGGAAGTTCATGTAGATGCCTTCACGGCTTTGTTCAGGGCTGTAATCAACATCTGCAGTAACAATCGATCTACCAATTAAACCATTTACATGAGAGGCAACTTCATTTCTAGCTGCTTCACTTAATTTTGTAAAACCGCCATCAACATAAACTGTGGCTTGCCAGTCTTTATTAATGACAATTTTTAAAACCCAGTTAGCCCAATCATAATTTTTATTGCCATTGGTGGCATCATCTTGATCGTCTTTTAAGTCTTTAACTAATTGTCTATTAATTTTTTTAACTTCAGAATTAGTTAGTTGATCACTAGTTTCTTCTTTTTCTGAAGTTGATTGTTTAGTTGAAGTTTTTGTACTGGATTGTGTTTGCTCTTTTTTAGGTTCGCTACTTGCTGAATCATTTGAATCTTGATTAGGTAAATTAGTCATTAATAATCCAAATAAAGCAAAGAATCCAATGGCCGCAATAGAAGAATATCTTAATTGTTTTTTATAGCTTCCTTTTTGCTTTCTTCCTTTAACAGCATAATAAATTGTTAAAAACAAACTAACAAAAAAAGCCAAATCCATTAACACCATAATTGGGCCAACAGCTTCTTTTGAAACAGCAAGGGCAACGTAACAAAGAATAAAAAATAGAGCAAAGCCACCACAAATAAAGAATGCTTTACGTGTCATTTTAGTAGGCTCTTTGGCCTTTATCTTTTGCCATGTCCATAATGGCGGAATTGCGAAAACGACACCTAAAACTAGAAATAACCAGTTCATATAAATGTCCTCCATAAAAAAACATATTAAAATCTCAGCTTTTAAAGTCTTCAGTTATTGGACTTTTGATTATTATCATTGCCATTAACTAGCTTGTTAATCATTTCAATATATTCATCTGAAACAGGGAAACGATGGCAACTCAAATCTTCTTTAGTTAATTTATCATTCATGTTATTAACTCCTTTGTAAATCAGTTAGCAAATACCATTTATCTTTAGGAATTCCAAATGATTTGGCAAAATCAAAGATAGTGTTATAAGTAATTTCATTTTCTAGGCAGTATTGCTGAAGCAATCTAATGGCAAAGACATTTGCGGAATATTCAGCTTTAACACTACCTAGATATGAAAGCTTATTAAAAATAGGGGTATTTTCAATAGTATGGCCGATCTCATGAGCAAAGATAAAGGGAACCTCAGTTTCAGGCAACCAATTACCGTTGATAACCACTAAATCACCAGGAATGTTATAGCTTTTAGATTTAGCTTTAGGATCAGCTTCTTTGGAATAAACCACACCTATTTCATGATCAAAACACCAGTTGGTTAGCCAGATTATTAATTCATTGAATCTATCACGATCTTCATTCGTCATTTTTATGCTTCAACTCCGGATGTGCTTTAAAGTAACCTTCAGCTAAAGAATCAATCATGGTTTGAAACTCATCTGGTACTGGGTCATCACCACCATAGTTCTGACCTAGATCACGCCATGTTAATTTTCTTTCAGGAGAATCTGGAACACTAGGATCATCAGTTAGACCTAAAATATAATCAGTAGTTACATGAAAGTAATTTGCTATTTTGGCTAAGTCTTTTCCTTTAGGATCAGATTTTTTCCATCTATAAATAAGATTTGAACTGAAATCATTATCTTCTGCTACTTTCTGCAAACTAATTCCACGTTTATCAGAAAGTTTTTTGATTCTCTCAAATACTGACATAATAACGTTTCTCCAAAAAAAGCAAAAATAAATTATACGAAAGTATAAAATACGCTTGATTTTTATACGAAACGTAGTAATATTTATTTTTGTAAGTTAAATAGTAATAAAAAAAGTCATAAAGAAATCAGTTAAACAGAGCGGTGAGAGGCTTGTTAACGCTTATTTCTTATACCTTAAGTTTATACGATTGTATAAAAAAGTCAATGAAATTTTATTACTTTTCTACTTACTTATAAAAACAGCATGGAGGTGAATTCAATGCCATCAACATTTCCAGGAAGAGAACTAGTTAAAGACGAAGATGGTACTTGGTGCTTCACTTATGAAGATCAAAGCGTAGCATACGATGATAATCTTGAAGGAACAGAGGATGATCTTCGTGATGAATTTGAAAATGGTCTAACTGACGACATGGCACATAGCTTTGGCAGTTACAGTTACGAAAAGTAAGGATGGTTTATCATGCGAGATCTTGAAAAAGCTAAAGCACTCATATCAAACCGTGGTACCCGTCTTAAAGAATTATCAAAAACAACTGGTATACCATATCAGACTTTGAAACATTATAGTTCAGAGCCGAGCAAGTTAGATGATGCCAGAGCAAGCCGTGTAAATTTACTTGCTAAAATTTATGATGAAAAAGAAGCCACTCATTAAGAGTGACTTTTTTGTGCAACATTTGTGCAACACTGTCAAAATTTCTATGTTTTATTAAAACATCAAATCGCATAAAAATAGGGTTTCGAAGTTTTCTAAAAATTCTAAGCCCCTATATTTTGGATCTAATTGATCCATATAGCGTCAATCCTTAGTTTAAATACAAACTATATTTATTGTTTTTAGCATACTAAGTTTAACAAAAATAAGGGCAGGGACCAACCAATAAAATTATTTATCCCAATGCTTTTTAATAAAATCAGCACGGCCACCGGCTTCTTCTAATGCATATCTTTCAGGATTCTTTTTATAGAAACCTTGATGGTAATCTTCAGCAGGGTAAAAAGGTTTGGCTTCTTCGATTTGAGTCACGATTGGCTTATCAAATCTACCGCTTTCAGCAAGTTCTTGTTTAGACTTTTCAGCGGCTTCTTTTTGTGCTTCAGAATTGTAAAAAATGACAGGACGATAATTATCGCCACGATCTTGGAATTGGCCCATTGCATCGGTAGGATCAGTTACTTGCCAATAGTAATTTAAAAGTTCTTCATAAGAAATCTTGCTTGGATCATAAGTGATTTCGACTGCTTCTGTATGACCGGTTTTACCGCTGCAAACTTCTTCGTAGGTAGGATTAGCCACATGACCACCGCTATAGCCAGAAACGACCTTTTCTACGCCATCTACGGTGTCGAAAGGTTCCACCATGCACCAAAAACAACCGCCGGCAAAGATTGCTGTGTCTGAATGTTTATTCATATTATTCTCCCTTTCTAATTTAAATACCATTTAATAATCTTAATTGTTTTTAATTATATGACAAAAAAGAAAGAATCACCAAAATTTTTGATGATTCTTTTGCTTAATTATTTCTTGTTAATGTACTTCTTAGTGATCTTAGTCAAACCTAAGTGAAGGTGAGAGCCAGTTAATTTACCGATCTTTTGGCCAGCTTTGACGTAAATGTCGCTCTTGTTGTTAAAGCCTTCTTGATAAATTTCTACATATTTATCTGGACTGATAACCCAAATGAACCAGCCTAAGCCGCTAGCATAAGCAACTTTCTTAACTGTACCTTTATGAATAGCGTAAACAGGTGAGTAGCCAACTTCTGAGTGACCGAAGTCCCACCCATCGTGGAAGTATGAAGGTGGGTTAACAGAACGCATATAATCAGTCATCCCGAAAGTTTGCGCTTTGGACATTTTGTCACAAGCCTTGAATGGGTAAGTTCATTTGTATGTCTTTTTTTCTGGTTCAGTAGTAGTTGTTGTTGTAGTATTGCTGTCAACTGCAGCATCAGCTGCAACTACAGTTGATACATTTAAATTTGAACCTAATAACACTGTGCCTAATAAAGTGATTAATTGTTTTTTAAATCTCATCTATATTAAATCAGGATGTACCTGAATATCTCCTTTCTTTATGTGACCAGAATTATTGTAAGCGCAGTAGTTTTACGTAACCGTTACAAAACTGTTTCTACTTACCAAAATATAGAAAAACAGGACTGAATACTTTTCAGTCCTGTTTAAAAGAAAATTTTATTACTTAGCGTAGTCATCAATACCTAAGTGTTCAAGAATCAATGCGGCAGTTTCCTCGATTGAACGGTGAGCTACATTGATTACGTAACAGCCTAACTTCTTGTATAAAGCTTGAGCTGATTCAAGTTCCTTGTTGATTGAATCCATGCTTGAGTAGCTAGTGTCTGGGTTTAAGCCGTATGAAATCATTCTTTGACGTCTGATTTCATTCAATACAGATGGATCGTTGGTTAAACCAATAATCTTCTTAGGATCAATCTCGTAAATTTCCTTTGGAATATGAGTTTCTGGAACAAGTGGTAAGTTAGCAACCTTCAAGTTCTTGTTAGCTAAGAACAATGAAAGTGGAGTCTTAGAAGTTCTAGATACACCAAGTAAAACTACGTCAGCTTCCAAGAAGCCCTTAGGGTCTTTACCATCGTCGTACATTACGGCAAATTCCATTGCGGATATTCTGTCGAAGTACTTTTGGTTCAAACTGTGTTGAGCACCGATCTTCTGATCAGGAGTCATGTGAGTAGTCTGTTGGATAGCTTCAACTACAGGTGAGAAGATGTCTACGCATTGAATATTGTGTTCACGTGCAAACTTGATAACAGGCATTTGCATTTCATCTTTTACTAAACTGTAGATGATTACAAGATTTGGATATTTTTCAATTTCTTGTAAAACTTCATCCAATTTCTTTTCATTAGTAATAAATGGGTAACGACGATAATTAATTTTAGCCTTTGGAAATTCAGCAGCAGCCGCAGTAGCGTTGCTAAATGCGGTGTCACCAGCAGCATCGGAAATAATGATAATGTTTAATTCATTTGGGTCTTTTGTATCTGCCATATTAGCACCTCTTTCTGTTCATAATTATACTATTAATGAAAGCGGATTAACAACCGAATTCTGAGGATTAACTTTTTTAAAAAATATTTGAAAATTATGTTGACCCTTAAGATTTGTTTGGTATAATTTAAGTAAATGTATGGCGTAACGCCAAGAAATGGAAGGAGGGATCACACATGGCTAAGACAATCGTTCACGAAAACGAGTCTATTGATGATGCTCTTCGTCGTTTCAAGCGTTCCGTTTCAAGAAGTGGTACCTTACAAGAATACCGCAAGCGCGAATTCTACGAAAAACCAAGTGTTCGTAGAAAATTGAAGTCAGAAGCTGCACGCAAGCGTAGACATTATTAATAATCTGAAAAGCTCACCCGGGAATGGGTGAGCTTTTTGTTTTCCAAAAATTGATTAACGCAGTACTGAAATAATTAATATTTCAGTGCTGCATTTTTTATTTGTTGCATCAATGACTATATATAGATATTTATCAGACTAATACTACTATATCTTGTAGGTAAAAGCGAATACTTTAAAAAGTCAAGTCTTAAGTTAAAGACGAGGAAAAGAAGACCTACAAGAAGATCTTAAAGGGTGTAAATCTCACTATGCATACAGGTGAAATTCACGCCATTATGGGACCAAACGGTACAGGTAAATCAACTTTATCTGAAACAATCATGGGCAATACTAAATATCGTGTTACTGAGGGTAAGACTTTACTTAATGGAATATGCAGTTGAGCTTAATCGCTTGATTAGTTTCCAAATGGAAGGAGCCATTGGCTAATGTATGAAGATAGTCTTTCATCAAAAGAAAAAGAAGTCTTTGAAGCTTTAAAAAATGTGATTGATCCCGAATTGGGCGTGAGTTTGGTTGATTTAGGGTTGATTTATTCAGTTGAAGTTGATGATCAAAATGTTTGTCATATTAATTGGACTTTGACTACGATGGGCTGTCCTATTATTGAACTATTGCAAGATATGATTAAGAAGGCGGCACTACAAGTTGATGGAGTAAAAGACTGCGAAGCTAAATTAGTCTACTATCCCCAATGGACACCGAAGATGATGAGTCAAGTTGCAAGGCTTACTCTAGGTATTCATCTTTAAGGTGACTAGAGATGAAAAAATATCACCTTTTAAAATATGCTAACGGAAAATCATTGGCTAAAATCAACGAATCAGTTTAAGTGCCTAAAAATAAAGGATTTTGGCGTAGCCTATACAGGCCCTGGAGCTTTAGTTGCAGTAGGATATATGGATCCAGGTAATTGGGCTACTTCAATTAATGGTAGTCAAAGCTTCCAGTTTTTACTAATTTCGACTATTTTATTATCGAGTTTAATGGCGATGCTCCTGCAAAACTTGTCAACTAAATTGGGGATCGTAACACAATTTGATTTAGCCCAAGCTATTAGACTGCATACTGATAAATTTTTAAGCGTGATTCTATGGATAATTGCAGAACTTGCAATTATGGTAACAGATGTTACTGAAGTAATTGGCGCTGCGATTGCTTTAAATTTATTATTCAAAATACCGCTGATCTTAGCTACTCTTATTACTATTTTAGATGTACTGTTTCTTTTATTTCTAAGCAAGATTGGCTTTAGAAAAATTGAAATATTAGTGTCGTGTTTGATTTTCGTTATTCTTTTTATCTTTGCGTATGAAGTGATTCTAGCTAGACCTAATTGGATAAATATCGGTAGTAGTTGGAGGTATTTCACCATTATCAGGAAGCTTAGGAATTATTGGCGCAACAGTTATGCCTCATAATTTTTATCTTCATTCTGGTATTTGTCAGGTTAGGAAAATTAACTCTCGTAATCAAGAAGAAATTCGTCAAGCGGTCAAGTATACTGAGACTGATTCCAATATTCAATTAACAATTGCATTTATTATTAACTCGCTTTTGCTGATAATGGGAGCCGCGGTTTTTAAGAGTGGGGCTGTTCGAGACGGTTCGTTCTTTGGCTTGTATGACACGCTTAATAATACGGTAATGTTGAGTAATCCAATATTAATAAATGTTGCAAAGACTGGAGCTGTATCGACTTTGTTTGCAATTGCGCTCCTAGCTTCAGGTCAGAACCCAACGATTACTGGAACTTTGACAGGTCAGTTAGTGATGGAAGGCTTTATTCATTTGAAAATGCCAATGTGGGCTAGACGATTGATCACTCGCTTGTTTTCGGTGATTCCAGTAATCATATGTGTAGGATTAACTGCAAATGATTCAATTGCAAAACAACATTTTGTCTTGAATATGTTGATGGAAAATTCACAGGTATTTTTAGCCTTTGCCGTACCATTTACAATAATTCCATTATTAATTTTGACTAATAATAAAAAATTAATGGGTGAATTTGCTAATAGTTACGTGGTATCGGTACTGGGGTGGAACTCCTTGTTAATATTGATTTTTTTGAATCTGTATAATTTACCAGAGACTTTTGTGACATTTAATTTTTGCAATCCAGATTTAGCAAAAGTAGTAGCCTATTTAATAATTGCTATCATTATGTTTTTGTTAGTCTGGACATGTGTAGAAATGTTGGGTGTTGATATAAGTAAGTTACAACGTAAATTTGTTTTATCTAATAGAAGAATATAAGAAAAAAACTCAGGGATTTTTCCTTGAGTTTTTTTCTTTTCCACACGTAAATTATTGAAATAAAACAAAATATTTGCTTTTTATAGAAAAAACTTCAATATATTACGTTGAAAACTTAATAGTTATGTTTATAGTTTGCTATAATATTATTGGGTTTTAATAGAAAGAAGGAATTATAAATTGAGTTTGTCAGATAAGATCATGACTGATATGAAAACAGCCATGAAAAATCACGATAAGACAACTCTTGATACTGTCCGCATGATCAAATCTGCTTTGATGAATGAAAAGATCAAGTTGGGACATGATTTGAATGCAGACGAAGAATTAACTGTTCTTAATCGCGAAAAGAAACAAAGAGAAGAATCAATCGAAGAGTTTGCTAAAGCTAAACGTGATGATTTAGTGGAAGAAACTAAGAAAGAATTAGCAGTAGTTGAAAAGTACTTGCCTAAACAAATGAGCAAGGACGAGTTGGAATCTGCTGTTAAGGAAACGATTGATGAAGTTGGTGCCAAAGGCAAGTCTGATTTTGGTAAGGTTATGAAAGCCTTAATGCCCAAGATCAAGGGACGTGCCGATGGTAAGGCTGCGTCTCAAGCAGTTCGTGATCAACTAAACTAAGTTTAGTAGTAACAAGAAGGAGCGGGTCTTTTTGGCTCAAACAACTTTTACACCTCAAAAAGCAGAGAATATTCAAAAATTAGTTGGAGTTAATGATGGAAATCTGAAGCTTCTTTCTGAAGGCTATGATTTGTCCGTTACCGATACTGGCAATGACATTGTTATTGCAGGGGATGATGAGGCAAACGTAAAGAAAGCCGTCGCTGTTTTAAAGGCACTTGACAGTGTCGTGAATACCGGCGTTAACGTTGGCGCGCCCGATACGGTTAGTGCGATGAAGATGGCCGACAAGGGTACCACAGAGTACTTTGCGGATCTGTATAAGAAAGTCTTGATTCGGGATGCTAAAGGTAGACCGGTCAGGGTGAAAAATATGGGTCAAAAGCGTTATGTCGAGGCCATTGATAAATCCGATGTTATCTTTGGAATAGGGCCAGCTGGGACTGGTAAGACTTTCTTGGCAGTTGTTTGTGCAATTGCTGCATTCAAAAAGGGCGAAGTTTCCAGAATAATTTTGACTAGACCAGCCGTTGAAGCTGGTGAATCACTTGGATTTTTGCCTGGTGACTTGAAGGAAAAAGTTGATCCATATTTGAGACCAATTTACGATTCTTTGTACGCTATTCTTGGTACTAATACTACTGACCGCTTAATGGAACGTGGCGTAATTGAAGTGGCTCCACTTGCTTATATGCGTGGACGTACGCTTGATGACGCGTTTGTAATTCTTGATGAAGCCCAAAATACTACTGATGCACAAATGAAGATGTTTTTGACACGTCTTGGTTTTAACTCCAAGATGGTCGTAAACGGAGATATGACTCAAGTCGATTTGCCGGGACGACAGCATAGCGGTTTAATCGATGCTAGACGAATTTTGAAGAACATCGACCAAATCAAATTCATCAACTTTTCTGCACAGGATGTTGTTCGTCACCCTGTAGTTGCCAAAATTATTACTGCTTATGAAAAAGAGGACGCTAAACACTAAAAATGGATCCAATTGATATTACCTATAATGATGAAGTTGGTTTTTTAGATGATAAAAAACGCGACTGGCAAGACTGGATTATGAAGCTTTTGCTTTTAGCTAAGAAAGAAATTGGCAAAGATAATAACTTAGAAATGAGTATTAACTTTGTTGACGAAGATCGTAGTCACGAGATTAATTTAAAGTATCGTGATAAAGATCGTCCAACAGATGTCATTTCTTTTGCAATTGAAGATGGTGAGGATTCAATTGACTTAGCTGCCTTTGAGGATGATCCTGATTTTCAAGAAGATATCGGGGATTTGTTTATGTGTCCAAGTGTCATCAAACGTCATAGCAAGGAATATGGCACTGGGTTTGACCGAGAATTTGGTTATACTGTAGTTCACGGCTTCTTGCACTTGAATGGCTATGATCATATCAAGCCTGATGAAGCTAAAGAAATGTTTGGCATTCAAGGAAAGGTGCTTGAAGACTACGGCTTACCACTATATCCAGATCAATTAGATGAAGGCAGAGGTAAATAATGGAAGAAAAAAAGTTTAAGTCTGGCTTTGTTGCCTTAGTTGGTCGACCAAATGTCGGTAAGTCAACTTTGATGAATTACTTAGTTGGCCAAAAAGTGGCGATTACTTCTAATAAGCCTCAGACCACGAGAAATCGTATCTCAGGCATTTATACTTCCGATGATATGCAAATCGTCTTTGTAGATACACCAGGTATCTTTAAGCCTCATTCAAAACTTGACGACTATATGGATAAAGCTAGTCTTTCTAGTTTAAATGATGTAGATTTAGTTTTATTCATGGTAGAACCTGAGAAAATTGGTAAAGGTGATCAATACATTGCTGATTTGCTTAAGGAAGTAAAAGTTCCCGTATTTTTAGTAATCAATAAGGTTGATCAAATTCACCCTAACAAGTTGTTGCCAATTATGGATTCATACCATAAGCTAGAGGGCTTTAAAGAAATACTACCGATTTCTGCTACTCAAGGCATTGGTATTGAAGACTTATTAGCTACGCTTAACAAGTACTTGCCAGAAGGACCACAATATTATAGTGCTGACCAGATTACAGATCGGCCTGAATATTTTGTCGTCGCTGAACTTATTCGTGAACAGATCTTACGACTTACTTCGCAAGAAGTACCGCACGCTACCGCGGTTGCCGTTGATCAAATGAATAAGCATCAAAATGGCAAGTTGGTGATTGAAGCAACCATTTATGTTGAAAGAGATGGACAAAAGGGCATTATCATAGGTAAAGGTGGTAAGATGCTCAAGCAAATAGGTATTAATTCTCGTAAGGAAATCGAAGATTTGCTTGGAGAAAAAGTCAATTTGCGTCTCTGGGTTAAGGTCCAACACAACTGGCGCTCAGATCCAAGCTTCTTAAAACAAATTGGTTATGATAAGAAGGAACTATCTTAACAAAACGCCATAAATCCTTTAGTAATAAGGATTATGGCTTTTTATTTTGCCCTTAAGGGGCAAAAAAGGGGCAAAAATAAAAAATTATAGCTTTAATTTGCTCGCCGCTTGTAAAATTAAATTGAACACTTGATAGAAAATAAAAAGTCCATTTGGACCTGTT
>ENA-ORUR01000509-ORUR01000509.1-human-gut-metagenome-genome-assembly--contig:-NODE-509-length-16350-cov-3.8621_pt1 | contig 16350 bp, 26 predicted proteins | sample MGYA00242086_ERZ509223 | MGnify/ENA primary metagenome ERZ509223 (study PRJEB26280, sample SAMEA2338820) | human gut metagenome | biome: human gut; feature: human-associated habitat; material: faeces... | reverse complement strand
GGGTGCTATTGCCAAAAAATACCTTAAACAAAAATTTGGTATTGAAGTAAAAGGTTACTTATCTCAATTAGGGCCGATTAGTTGTGAGTTAGTTGATTGGTCAATTGTAGAAACCAACCCATTCTTTTGCCCAGATCCTTCTCGCCTAGATGCCCTTGATGAATATATGCGAGCGCTAAAAAAAGAGGGTAATTCTATAGGTGCCAAAGTTACCGTGGTTGCAGAAGGTGTACCTGCAGGATTAGGCGAACCCGTTTTTGATAGACTTGATGCCGATTTGGCTCATGCGTTAATGAGCATCAACGCAGTAAAAGGCGTTGAAATCGGAGATGGTTTTGATGTGGTGACCTTAAAAGGGACTGAAAACCGCGATGAAATTACCAAAGAAGGTTTTAGCAGTAATCACGCGGGGGGGGTATTAGGTGGCATTAGTAGTGGTCAACCTATTATTGCACATATTGCTTTAAAGCCGACTTCAAGTATTACTATTGCTGGTAAGACGCTTAATCGACAAGGTGAAGAAGTCGATATGATCACTAAAGGGCGACATGATCCGTGTGTCGGTATCCGAGCTGTTCCTATTGCAGAAGCTATGATGGCTATTGTGTTACTTGATCATGCGTTACGTCAACGGGGTCAATGTGGTGATGTTATTCCTCCATTAATGCAATGGTGATCTTAGCTTAAATCAATAATACAGCGAATAATCTGTAGTAAGTTTGCTATGAGTTTTTAAAGGTGTGAGCGCCTTATTATTCTATGCTCAGATAGTGTTACTGTTTTTATTTAAAATAGTCAAATAAATCAGTAACACACGCCCCCTCATTTCTGATAATTCGGATAGATAAATGGATTGGCTATTTTCAGATGGCATCTACCTTCTACTCTTTTTTGTTGCTGTATTAGCAGGCTTTATTGACTCTATTGCTGGCGGTGGTGGCTTGATCACCATTCCTGCCTTGCTCTCTGCGGGGATATCACCCGTACAAGCGTTGGCAACAAATAAGCTTCAATCAGTGGGCGGTTCTTTTTCAGCCACACTCTATTTTATTCGTCGTCGCGTCATTGATTTAAAAGCACAGCGCTTTGCCATTTTTATGACTTTTATTGGTGCTGTTTCTGGTGCGATGTTAGTACAATTTATTAATCCTGAATTACTAAAACAAGCGCTACCTGTTCTTACTATCGCAATCGGTCTCTATTTTTTATTAACACCATCTATCGGGGCTAAGGATAGTAAGCAACGTCTTGGCTATTATACTTTCGGGGTTATTATTGGCGGTGGTATTGGCTTTTATGATGGTGTTTTTGGTCCTGGAACAGGATCTTTTTTCGCTTTAGGTTATGTCATGTTACTTGGTTATAATCTCTCAAAGGCGACAGCACATGCTAAATTACTCAATTTCACCTCTAATTTTGGCTCTTTGCTATTTTTTATTCTTGGTGGACAGGTAATTTGGACCATAGGTTTAGTTATGTTATGCGGGCAGTTTATTGGTGCTCGCTTAGGTGCAGGGTTGGTGTTAACCAAAGGACAAAAATTAATTAGACCAATGCTGGTCATTATCTCCTTTTTGATGAGCATCAAACTCATTCATGACAATCATGGTGATACTATTGCACTTTGGTTTTCTGCACTTTTTAATTAGGAAAGATAATTTTTAAATGTCAGCACATCATTATCAGCAGTTAATTGATATTTTTAATCAATGTTTTAGCGATAGTTACCAAACACGTTTAGTTAAAGGTGATAACGAGCCAATTTATTTGCCTAAGAGTGAAGAGATACCTTATCACCAAATCATTTTCGCACATGGATTTTACGCGAGTGCATTACATGAAATATCGCATTGGTGTATTGCTGGGGACGCGCGTCGTCAGCAGGTTGATTATGGTTATTGGTATTGTCCTGATGGGCGAGATCAAGTGACTCAAGAGCAGTTTGAACGAGTTGAAATCAAGCCTCAAGCTCTTGACTGGTTATTCTGCCAAGCAGCCAATTATCCATTTAACGTGAGTTGCGATAATTTAGACGGGGATTTTGAGCCAGACCGTTACCAGTTTAGAAACAAGGTGAGAGAGCAAGTATTAGCTTATTTGCGCGATAAAAATATCCCGCCACGTGCACAGCTATTTATTAATGCGTTACATTTGTTTTACAATACACCTGAGTTAACGCCGGAACAATTTCCTTATCAGGAAAATCCCCTCGTTAATTAAGGATGACGAGATAAACTATCCTCGTCTATCCACTGCGCAGGTTTTAGTAAACCAATAAAGCCTGAGGTAATAAGGTTGCTATTGAAACATTGAGTGACTTAAATCTGATAGCAACATTATATATTGAGGATAAATAATGCCATTGATTTTTCTATAGTCACAAATATAAATAAAAATGTAATGTATGACTATTAACATTTTGTTTTTAAAGTAATTTTATTATCCGTTATTTCACTACTAATCATTATTAGTCACACACTATAGTTGATGCATCATTATTAATATGTACAAAATAGTGTACATAAATTATATTTAAAATAAGAAAATGAAATAATGAAGCAGAGATAAAAAATGTCTATTACAGATTCCTACCTTAGAGGTATGAACGGAAAGCCTCAAAACAAAGTGATTACAAAAGCCGATCGTGATGGATTATCGGTACGTATCAGCCCAAAAGGTAAGATAGTTTTTCAATTTAGATATCGATGGATAGGGAAAGCTGAGCGGTTGGATGTAGGTAGCTATCCTGCCACTAGTTTGAAAGAAGCAAGGGATCTAGCGCTATTCTATCGCGGAGAGCTGGAGCAAAATAGAAACCCTAAAGTAGTAAAAAAAGTCAAAAAGCAAGATGCGATTCAGGCACAAACAGTAGAGTCACTGATTCGGTTATGGTGGGAAAGATCTTTAAAAAATAAGCAGGTTAAGGCGGAACAAATTTTGCGGTCGTTTGAACTTTATCTCTTTAACAAAATAGGGGCGCTTCCTCATGATGAGACCAATATTCATGTTTGGCTTTCTATTATTGAAGATTTATCTAAATCAGTCCCTTCTATAGCAGGAAGAATATTGCGTTATTCAAAAACCGCACATCGATGGGGGATAAGGAGAGGTATCATTAATACTGAGCCCTTATTAAGCGTGAGCTGTCAGGATTTGGATATTGTAAATAACCAAGGAGATAGAATATTATCGGATGATGAGTTAGCTTTTTTGTTTGGTTTAATTGATGATCCTAAATACAATAAACGTAATGCACTCTTAATAAAACTGTCTTTATTGTTTGGCTCTCGAGTGAGTGAGTTACTCGGAGCAGAAATGACAGACTTTGATTTCAATAAAAATATTTGGGTAATACCTGCAAGTAAGCACAAAACAGGCTCAAAATCTGGAAAACCGATTACTAGGCCAATTATCCCCCAAGTAAAAGATTTAATAATGGAAGCATTTGCAATCAGTGCCTCTAAAAATTATTTATTTTCAACAAAGTCGGGGGAGAAAATCGGTGTTGGCGGGCATTGCAATATAATTAAAAACCTCAATAAGAAAATGGCTCTCCATTTTGATAATTACAATACCTGGTCTATACACGATTTGCGAAAAACAATGAGAACAGGCATTGCTGAATTAACACCGCCTCATGTTGCTGAAATTATGTTAGGGCATAAATTGCCGGGAATATGGCAGGTGTACGATAAGCACACCTACCTAGAAGAGCAACGAGAAGCTTATGAGAAGTGGTGGGATAAATTGACTAAAATCGTTTACCATTCTCCCAATCAATAATATCTTTCATTCTGAATTGTAATTCTTTCAGTCGGTGACTAGGTTTTGGGAAGCCTTCTTTAGCTTGCTTCCCTTCACTCACCCATACACGTAATGTGTGTGGTTTTATACCGATCCTTTTAGCTAGCTCCTTTGTTCCAATAAAAGTAGGATTGCGCTTTTTAGCGGGCCCTTTACTTTGTTGTTTCTCTTTGTAACTCACTGAATAATTAATTTTTACTGGATTTATGTAATTCTCTCCATAGAGCATGTCTATTCTCCTTTCCTATACCCGCTCTCCATAATAGCCTGTACGATAGTCGCTGGTGGGTTATCCCAATGAGCATCGAAAATGATATTGTTTAAATGATATTTACTGATGTCATCTAAAGTCTTAGGCAAGGTGTCATGAGGTAGCTTTAAAAGGATAGAGTCACCCGTCATACTCACCGTAATATCAATGATCTGCTCAGTGGTAAAATCTGTTTTACGATAACCGGCTTTCCAGACTGCATCAGTTATATCACCGGGATCAGCCATGTTGTCTGAAATTAATTTAATTAAAACAGGATCAGTCGTAATCATGATCTACCTCCAAGACAGAGACTAATTGCGCGCTAGCTTCTGTTTCGGCTTTATTAACAAGTTGCATAAACTCTTCGTGAGTAATGAGCTTTTTAAGTTCAGCAACTAAAATTTCATTTCTGAGTATTCGGCGTGAATAATCGACCTCTTTACGTTGGCGTTTTAAAATAGCCAGTTGATCGCAAATATATCGACGTTGCCAGTTTAAATATTTACGGGCTGTTTTTGCGCGAGTAGCCCATTCAGGGTATCTCTCTTCCTTTCTTTCAAGTTCAGCATCAATACGCATAATTGAAGAGTTGCAATAAGCCAAAGCTCTCAGATAGTCTTCAAGTGTTTTTAATTCATCTAAAATTAAGCGGTTATCTTTATCAAACTTCAGCATGGCGAACTCCTTTCGATTTACGTTTTTTCTTTTTAATAGTCGGTGTTAATTTTGGCTCTGTAACTTGCTTAGGGTTAGGGCGGGGCTTATATACCCCGTCATGGATAAACCGCCTAAAATTTAAGTTATGAAGATAAGGCTCGATATAACAGCACCCATCATCAAAATGATGAATTGCCTTAATAAGCGGATCGTCATATTCATTAATCTCATGATCAGTGTTGTTCTTCTCAATCACTGGTTTACCTCCTTGCAAATAATCTTGTAAGCCCGTAATACGTGACTCGGTTTGCCATAAAGAGTGGTGACACGAAAAAAGAACCCGATAGTGCTTTCGTGAACGGGGGTAAAAAGTAATGCCCGATCAACTAACCGATTTAGTTTTCTACGCTCAGTGATGAAGGAAAAAATAACCACTTTTGCCACGTTCCGCTTTTCACTCACAATATATTCAATTTTCATTAGTCATTCCCTATGATTTGGTCTCGTAAGGATTGAGATAATTTGTGGACATCCTTTTTCATGGACATGGCGATTAAGATAGGCTCTCCATACATTTCCGATGTTAAGGCATCCATGGCAAACATCACGGATAGCTCGTCTTCGCTAGGCAAAATATCCACGCTACCTCTGCCAAACATTAAATAAGGAAGAGCTAAATAGACTGATGCTATATAAGGTGTTTTTCCTTTTTTATATTTGCGGTCCAGCAAGTCGCTAAAATTGGGGTAACTCCCTCGCATGAGAATTAATTCTGACTTCTCAAATGGCCTAAATTCCTCATCTTGATCATAACGGTAATAGGTAACAGTGTGACTTCCATCATCATGGCTATTGATATCAAGAAACTCAGCCTCATCAGGTACTGAATATACAAACTGAACAGCAATATCCTGGTTGAACTCTGCATTATGTTTCATTTTAATTAATGCATGCCCGTTAGTTGCTTCTATGTATAGGTTATTAATGTGAACAACCTTTGTGACTATGCGCGGATCATCATTCGCGGATATTAAGGCTAAAGCAGCGCGGATTAAGTCAGCATCAATGAGTGGTAATTTTACTTTCATTATTTATCCTCCCACCCAATAGCTTGAAATAGTCCCATTTTCGGGTGATACCAACGAGTGCCACGTTTTTCTGCTTCGTCCATCATGTGTTTCATTGCCACCATAAAGTCAGTCTCATGGATGATCGCCATAGGTCTAGGCATACCCTCTGGGGTAAGAATGGTTATTTGGTCTTTTCTGACACCATATTGCTTGGCAAGTGTCTTGCATTTATCAATCGTCATGCCCGATTTGGTTTTCGCTAATGAGTAACCAATCCAACCTGCAGGGATGGTTCCTTGTTTTATTTGCTCAACGACTTCATTCACTTGTTCAACTTTTTGCTCTACGTGAGATATACGGCGTTCGCTTTCTAGGTTAGCCAATGCCATAGCAGCAATAATTTCAGCTTGTGATTTTGGCTTGACTCGTTCATCTTCAAGTTCTTTCCAGCGATCAACTAACTGAGCTGTAAATTCAGGGTAGAGTTGGGCCACTACAATGATGCTATCTCGTTTTCCTTTCTCACCTGAAAAAACATAATGTTTTGGTATTACGCCATTAGCTGATTTAATCCCATCCTCCGTCGGAGGTTGGGAAATAACACCGCTATTGGCTAGCCTTTCGATAGTTCTTTTTACATTATCTTCACGAGCGCCAACTAATTCGGCGATCTCTTTAGAGGTCATTGACGCCTTGGCACTAATTAAATTATTCATAAATAACTCTCCGTCACTTTAATTTTTGCTTTATCTAAACAACGCTTAGATGATTGATTACTTATTTTTTGTTGATAACTCATTGCGCCCTTGGCTGGTGGATCCGCAATAATAAAAGCTTGGTTATATTGCTCTATTGCGCGTCTATAAAATCCTTTATTCTCTAATTGCTTGCCTTTTTTCATAAACTCATAAAATGTCATGATATTTATATTCCTCTCCATTTAAGTAAGGAGGTAAATGCTCAACGATATAATCAATCATGAATTTACCCATTTCAGAAATAGAGCCGTTAGATTTATATAAACGCTCATAGGTGTTATAGATATCGTTATCACTCCACTTACAACGTTGTCGACAATCTTTTTCTTCATAGACATCACGGAAGAAATTATTTAAATTTTCAAAGTTAATTTCTGTAATAACAGTTTTACTATTTACCTTTGATTTAAACTCAGCTTTCTTTCCATTTTGTTTAATGTAAATAAGCACTGAGTTGATAAAACGCTTTCTTCTTACCTCAAGTAAATTAACTTTATCCATGTTGCTTACTCCTGATTCAGAGCGCAGCAATCCCTAGCATGAACGCTATAATTAATTTTTATTTTGTGGATGATTTATTTATTGGTTAAAGCATTATTTAATTCGTAATATAATCTGTCAGCTTCTTTTTCTGCTTCATCATATTTTTCTACAGCTTTAGCATATTCCTTTTGTAAGCGTTCAATATTACGTTCCTGCTTTAATCGCTCTTGGAGTTCGATTAGTTTAGCTTCCTTGCGTTCCATAAAGTGTTCGGTAGGCTCGCCACGCTTGAAAGCGATTGTGCCATTTTCAAGTTCGCATTTTTCACCTTCATAATTAGTCTCAATGCCTTCTTTATGAAATTCACGCTCAGTGAGAATATTGGCTAGTTTATTTAATGCTGAACGTTCACTCAAGTAAGCCCGATTGGCACCTGCGATAATATAAACAGGGCGCATGGCAATAGTAATTTGGCTATCAGTTGCTTTCTCAATAGCTTCGTGTTGTTTGCTCATTTTTCTGTGCCTTTTATTTTTCGATTTGATATTTCGTATTTAACTCCACCAAGTTTGTCATTTAACATTGATATCAATAATGACACTTGGCTTAAAAATAATCCCACATCACCAAGATGATCTTTACCATCGGGATAATTTTCATTAGCATCAGCCCAAAACATAAAATCGCCGAATACCTTCATTCCTGTAATGAGTGAGTCAATAGCTAATTCTAAATTACCTCTTAAGTTGCCTAGTTCTTTTTCCGATAATTTGTTTAAATCAGGAAGAACAATTAATTCATCGATATTCATTGTGCCTCCGTGAAACTTACTTTTTCATAAACGGTTTCTAAATTTAATTTTGCTGACTGGATTAAATTTGTAATTTGAATATCGTAATTTTTAATATGACCGCTTTCTTCAGCTACTTTTAAATTAATTGCAGTTTCTAATGTGTTTAAAATACACCCGACAGCCGTTTCAATTGTATCGTTATTACTGATTTTAATTTCACCGATAGGCTTTGGTGATTTGTCAGTATTAATGCTTGATACATTTTCTTTAGCTCTTTCTATATTGGCTACTGCAGATTCAATCGCATTAAACATATTATCGCTAGGTGTTACGTTATCGTTGATAATGAGATTTAAAATAGAAGTTGCATAAAGCAATTCATCACAAGCGGATTGTTTTAATTCAGTGTTATTCATCATTTAAAACCTCATTAATTTCATCTTCTGCTTGAGATAACAAGCTAAGTTGAATTGCTCGCTCTTCGCTATTACGAGAAAGAAACTGAGCTGAAATTAAGAATGCTTTTACTCTGTGTAATGTATCTAGCATTCTCCCGCTATCTACATTAATTATTTCTTTTGTCATGATCATTATCTCTCTGTGCATTTTCTTCGATTAACCAGACTGAGATATCGCCTGATAATTCGTAAGCCAGTCCAATTAAACTTTCTATTTCAGGCTGACCCGATATACGTTCAGCATTGAGCTGAAATAAAAGGGCGTTTAGTTGGTCACTTTTTTTTGCAACAGCTTCTAAGTTGAGTTCGTGAGCCATAATTAAGCCTTGCAAGGAAATTGAGCAAAGAAAACAACATTACCACCGAGTAATTCTTTAGCTTGTTTAGCACTGGTGGCCATAACTTCTTTTTTCTCTGGATGCTCTGTTTTAGTCCAAAAACGAAACAAGAACATAGGTAACATTACTCCTGTATTTATGTCAGGTTTCGGTAAATTAGCTATTGCAGTAGAATGTAAAATGGTCATCTTATAATTCCTCTGTTTTTGGGGTACAAAAATTTGTCATTTCACCTTCTCCGTAAGCCAACCAGTTACGATCAATACCTAATGCTTTGGCTATTACGCTAGTGCGACACACCCCTGATACCTTTCCGTTTATCACCTGACTAATTGTGCTTTGCGATACGCCTATTTTTTTTGCTAACTCCACCTGAGTCATTCCGGAGTACGTAAGAGCCAAGCGCAGACGTGCGGAGAATGAGTTTTGGTGTGATATCTCGGACTTATCAATTTTGGTTACTTCATTTTTTTTGTTTGCAAATCCTAAAGAAGCCTTAGCCGAATATTGTTTTGCAAGATCAATTATGGCAATCCCCATCTCGCTTATCTCATCATTTGTAGTACTGGATAATAGAAGTCCTGCTTCCAACATGATTTCTATGTTATTCAAGGCGTCATAAGGGTTTAATGGGAAACCTAAAAAAGTGTTCATGTTATCCTCTGTTTTTATCGTTTTACCGATTTTTAGGATATCATTTTTTTATAATGTGTCAATCGGTTTTCCGATTTTTGTTTTTAGTATAAAGATGAAGTATCTGAGAGTTTGGTTAGTTTTAGACAACAAAAAACCACCCGAAGGTGGTTTGTAAGTCAATTTATATGAATTTATTTTAAGGTCGCTTCAACCTTCTCTGGGTGTAATGTGTACATTCCGCCATTGAATGGGTCTACAATAAACCAACCAATCAATCCTCCAAGTAACAAGTTACCACCAATGTACCAACCATTAGCGCTTGACTTTAAAGGCAAGGTGACTGGTGAAGCCCCATCTTTTGAAATAGTAACTTCATACTGTTTCTTACCAAAATAACTACCTGTTGACTTTTCTAAAGTGACGCCTTGTGGAGTTTTCCCTTGCGAAACAATCCTGCCTTGCTCATCTTTTATGGAAAAATCAGCACCAGAAGGATTACTATCGATTTGCACTAGTTGAGTTTTATCTCCAACGATTGTTGCGCACCCACTTAAAGAAAATGCAAAAAATGCCACTACTGACGCGATAATTATTTTTTTCATTAAACCATTCCTTTTTAAATTAATTAGCGCATCTTATGATATTTATCTAACAAAACTTTACAATTAAATTTTTTACAATTTTATAAATTTTAGTTGGTATTTGCTTTCTTACTGTAGCAATTGTGAGCAACAAAAAACCCACCGGAGTGGGTTAGTTTATATTGTATTGAATTTTCTACATATGTGGAAATATCCAGCTTAATTTCCGCCAGCATAGCATAAACGTAACTATCGATATTAATATATAAAATAGACCTATAAGTAAAAATATCACATCAGAAAAAAATATATTATTGCTAGGTAAAAACATTGATATCAATGTAAAAAGGCAGGCAGTTATAAGAGTAATCCCAGTACTTAATAAGCCTCTTACTAGTAATTGGAACGCATTATTTTTTTTCAATGCATCAATTATACCATTCGAGCTGCTTGAGCTGCTTAAAATTGATATCGCAGCAAGAACAAAGCCAAACAGTATTCCAGATATTGTCGAAACAACACCAGCAACAGATACTATGACACCATGCTCCATGGTAATCATGTAGTCTTTACTAAAAAATACAAGTATCACCACCGCAATAGATTTTAAAATAAAAACCACTGTTGCGTTCATACTTTCCTCTTGATCATTGATCAGTCGCTACTTCATATTGGGATAAATATTGAAGATTATCAATCTTTGATTGAATTAATGCCTGTTTAACATCATCATCCTTTGGATATCCATCATTCTGAATGATCACATTTTTTGTGTGCCTTAAGACTTGATCGAGAAGGCTAGTTTTTCTGTTGCTACCTTTTCTAATAACATCAGCTCGCTGAACCTCCGCTCCACTTTTCCCGCCTTTAAACTTCTCAATCATTTCCTTTATACTTTGCTTAACATCTTCAGATAAATATTCATAACCTTTGCTAGTCTTAGAAGACTTTCCTCTTAGCACTAAGTCTAAGTGAGATGTTCCTGATCCAGCGAGCATTTCTGCTATTTGCGATGATAGGTTATGCTTTAAATCATAATTTGTTTTATTAAAATCTCTAGGCGCAGCTATTGTTACTTCACAGGTTTTTAGTATTGTCCCAGATTCAAATAGCTCACGAATACTCTCTTCTTTCCATATCGCCGAAAAGCTGACTCTAGACTCTCTATTCGATAATGAAAATAACGCATAAGATAAATCCGTCGCCTTAGGCCCTAAATGGTTTTCTGAGAGCAAAAGTAAATCTGTATTAAAATAATACAGAAAGTATGACCTCTCAGCCAAACTCTGCAATGGTGTTAAGGGTATTTTTCTCTCTAAAAACGTATCATTATCAGATATATATGCTAAGTGAGCACTATTTCTATGCATTGTCATAAACCCATAGAAGAACCCAGCATCATCATCTTTCTCTAAAAATGTAATTTTTAACTTTCTCTCTTGATTACCTACAATTTTATAATTAATAAGAGTTGATGTACATTCCTTATATAGAGTATTAAAAGCCTTTTTAGTCAGTGATGAATTTTTATTTTTTGTCACATCACTACTAGTATAGAAACCAATCCTTAATCTTTTAACACGTTTAGATAATGGCTTATTCATATAATCAATACCGATTTATATTTAGATGCTATTTTATTACACCGCAATATTATCTTGCGATGCTCGCTGGTAATTATCTAATTATAATATCAATATTATTTATGTATGGTTATCTGGTAATTTTAACAGTAGCGCCAGAACTGTACATAAACACAGTACCACTACCCACAAAACGACTCAAATCCACCGTTCGGCTATCTTCGGATAGGGTTGGGATTGGCGCTTTCAAAAAACAACAAAGGGCTGGAATGCCCTGAGTTTGAGAAATATAAATTATTCAAAGGAATTTATGCGAAACGTCGCAATTTCATTGGCCAGCTAACTATTACCTTCCCGTCAATAAAAAGTTGATCTTCTTCTGTTTCGTCTATTTGCCATTCCTTGTAAGCAGGATTGTCTGATAATACAACAAGGTGGTTTTTTATTTTTTGGAGTCTTTTAATGTGTGAAGAATTTCCAAAAGTGAATGCATACACGCCGTCTCCCTCGAACTTTTTTACTGTGATATCAATAAAAACTAAATCTTCAGGATCTATGGTTCCTAGCATACTATCACCTTGCGCATTTATTGCTTTTACTGATGATGAAGGTCTTCCTCCAAAAGTGCTTAATGCGAATTCTGGTTCTAAAGATATAGAACGTATTATATCTGGAAAATCGGAGTTATAGCTCCCAGGTCCACAACTATATGCTAGATCCATTAAATCAACAGTATATGAATCTTTGGTTACATGGTTATGTTCATAAGTATTAGTTAACTGCTCTACAGAATACTGCTCGCTAGAAATCATAGGCCCCTCTCCAGAAGCTAACCATTCGGCACTCACTCCTAATACCTTTGCTATCTCAACTGTCTTTCTAGATCCAGACGCTTTGTTGAGTAATTGATTTATGCTCGACTGTGCCATACCTACAGCCTTGGCTAACGCGCCCTGTGTGTATCCTGCATTTTTCATTGCAACATTTAGCCTATCTGAAAAGCTCATTTTTACCCCCTTCATGATTTTAATATATTTTATCGCTTTCCCGATAATTATTCAATGGAATATAGGCCTATCTATAGACAAACGCTTTACCGATTTGTATTATAGGTTTAATAGGAGAACCGATAATGAAAAATAAAGCAATAGAGAAAGCGATCTCAATCGTTGGTAGTCAACAACTCTTGGCGAAGAGATGTGGGCGTTCTCAGCCTACGGTTTGTGATTGGTTGTATGGAAAAAACAAGGTGCCAGTTGAGTGCGTCCTAAGAATTGTTTTTGCAACAGATGGCGCAATAAAAGCTCACGAAATTCGCCCCGATTTATCTGACTTATTTCCGCATCCTGAAGGTAACTCTCATGCACCAAATCAACATGCCGATGCCTGAGCATTACTTCCCTGATGATGCCAAGTGGATTCAGGAACAACTTACAAAGTTAAGCCCAAGCATGAGGCAGAAGGCATTAGTCAAATATTCAGAAGTGTATCAAACGGAATGGGAACGTGAACAAGTTCCCTACCGTAAAGACAACAAAGCTCGTCATGAGGCTAACGTCAGATTAAGAGAGTTCATAAAGCGTTATCAGAGAGCAATGCAAGGGTACACAGCAAAGCCGTTATCGATTTAGTAGTAATTAAATTTAGGAGGTATTGGAAGTTAAGACGTTTAGCCGTCTAGATTGTTTTCTGGGGAAGAGGGGGAAACTTTCTAGGGGGGAAGGGGGGTGATCTTTGAAAGGGGTGTTAGGGAAGGCACAGCCAAGGGAGTGAGTAGATCTTAAATATAGATCTCTATAGGAGTTAAAAAGCCAACAGCCGTTTAGACGGCCAAAGAAATAAAAATAAATCCCTTCCTTTGGCAATGCTAATTATCAGATGAGGAAACCGATGTTAACAATCACACCAAATTTTGCACAGGAACGCGGATTGACGATGTTACGTCAGGCATGGAAGCAAAATAGAACATTCATGATTTATAGCCCAACAGGAAGCGGGAAAACGGCATTAGCTGCGTTTATTACTGATGGACATGTTCAGCGTGGAATGAGAGTGATGTTTCTTGTTCCTTATACAATTTTGATTGATCAAACAGCCAGTCGTTTTATTGAGTATGGCTTGCCAGCCGAAGAGATTAGCTATGTATGGCGTGATCATCCTAATTACGATCCGACTCGTTTAATTCAAATTGCATCAGCAGATACGATTATTCGTAGAGATTTTCCAGACAACATTGATTTACTCATTATCGATGAGGCGCATTTACGCCGTAAGAAAATATTAGAAGTGATCAGTGAAAGTGAATTCAAGGTAATTGGTTTGTCCGGTACGCCTTTTGCGCCATTTCTTGGTCATTACTACGAGACATTGATTAAGCCTACCACCATGAAAGAACTGATCAAGCGTGGTGATTTAAGCTCATATGAGTTTTATGCACCAACTAAACCGGATCTATCAAAAGTAAAGTCGTCCAGCAACGCTGAGTTCGGTAGTGATTACAAAGAAGCTGAGATTGCTGAAATTATGAGTGGCGCTGATTTGGTGGGGGATATTGTTGATAACTGGTTGGTGAATGGTCGAAACCTCCCTACGATTTGCTTTTGTGTCACAGTCAGTCATGCCAATTTTGTCACCGTCGAGTTTAACCGTGCAGGTGTGAATGCTGAGGTGATTACTGCAGATACGCCACATGATGAGCGTCAGATCATTATTCATCGGTTTGAGCAAGGCGCGACTAAGATACTTGTGAGCGTGGGAACATTGATTGCCGGCTTTGATAGTGATGTTCGTTGCATTATTTATGCCCGTCCAACTAAATCAGAAATTCGTTGGTGTCAGGCTATTGGTAGAGGATTGCGTACTGCGCCAGGGAAAGAAACTTGCCTTATTTTCGATCACTCCGGTTCTGTTCACCGCTTAGGTTATCCCGATGATATTGAATATGACGAACTGCCTACTAAAAATGATGGTATGAGTGAATCTTCGTCTAGCAGAGAGCAAGAAAAGCGAGAGAAGAAACCGAAAGAATGCTCCTCTTGTCACTACATGAAGCCGGCAGGTGTTTATGTTTGCCCTAAATGTGGGTTTAAGCCTTTAGTGGGTGAAGATATCGATGTTGATACTAGCCGAAACATCAAAAAACTGAATAAAAAAGAGCGCACTTACACTAGAGAAGATAAGCAAAGCTGGTGGTCCCAATTGAAATACTACCAGAATCAACGTGCGACACAGGGTAAGCCGATCAGTGACGGCTGGGTTGCTAACACCTTCAAAGATAAATTTGGCGTATGGCCACAAGGTTTCCATAACACACCACAAGAAATCACTCCCGAAGTGAGCAATTTCATTAAATATAAACAAATCGCCTTTGCTAAGTCTCGCAAGAAGGCGCAAGTCAATATTCAAAATGTACGCACCCAAATTAACCACCAGCCACAACAAGGAGGTTTACTGTGAATACGATTGATGCCGTAAAAGGGCAATGGGCAAAAATATTTGCACATTATGGGTTACCTCCTATAACGGGGCGTAAGCACTTTAAAGGGAAATGCCCTATTTGCGGGCAAAAAGGAAAATTTCGTATTGATGATAAAGACGGGCGAGGAACTTATATCTGTACGTGTGGTTCGGGTAATGGCTTTCAATTACTGGAAAGAACACAAGGTAAAGACTTTAAAACACTAGCAGATGAAATTGATGTATTGATTGGTAATCACCGAGAAAAAGAAATACTGACAACAAAAGAAAAACCAAAAGGGAATTTATTTCAACGTATCACAGGTTGTTATTCCAAACTACCTATGCTGAAAAATACACCTGCCATGCAGTATTTACAGAACCGAGGTATTTTTGAATTACCAGCGGATAATGTCCGTTATTGTGATCATCAACCTGTTCGAAATAGTTCTGACAAATTTCAAGCTATTTGGTCACTAGCTACTGATGCTAAAGGACAACTTTGTTATTTGCATAGAACGTATTTACAAGGGGATAAAAAAGCGCCCCTTGATATTGTGAAGAAAATGACCGCAGTGCAGGAAGATAACTATTTAGAGTATGCAGAGTCCGTTGCGATAAGAATGTTTCCTGTCGATACCACACTTGGTATCGCTGAAGGTATTGAGACAGCACTTTCCTGTAAACAACTTTATGGTGTCAATACTTGGTCGGTCATCAATACTAACTTCATGAAAAAATTCAAAGCACCAAAAAGTGTTACCCACCTTGTTATCTTTACAGATATGGATTGGAATGCGGCAGGTCATGCGGCCGCTATGGAGTGTGCACATAAAAATCTACTTTCTAATAATGATGTAGAAATGGTCAGTGTGAGATGGCCTGATAATGGTGATTTTAACGATATGTTAACAGAAGCCTGTGAAGTAAGAGAATTGGTATTTTCAAGACAACATAAGGAAGTGGCGTAATGCGTGATATACAACAGGTGTTAGAACGTTGGGGCGCTTGGTCGGCAGATAATACAGAATTGGTTCAATGGTATTCAGTTGCTGCGGGGTTTAGTGGATTAATACCAAGCAAGGTTAAAGCTCGTCCCCAATGCTGTGAAGATGATGCAATGATTATTTCTAGTTGCATGGCGCAATTGAATAAAAAGAATAGTGATATGCATGACTTACTGCTTGATTACTATTTATTCGGAATGACATTTATGCAACTAGCTAACAAGCACAACTGTTCTGATGGACACATAGGTAAAAAATTACAAAAAGCAGAAGGAATAATAGAAGGTATGTTAATGATGCTAGATGTCTCATTAGAGATGGATCGATACGTAGAAAAAATTACATAAAGCTTTACGTACGTAAAAATGATGATATTGTGATAAGACTGACATCAAGGTCAACCAGCTTATGAACCTCGCTTTTTGCGGGGTTTTGTTTTTTTTAAAATATATTTATAATTATTAATTAAAAAA
>ENA-ORUR01000507-ORUR01000507.1-human-gut-metagenome-genome-assembly--contig:-NODE-507-length-16458-cov-60.4799_pt1 | contig 16458 bp, 10 predicted proteins | sample MGYA00242086_ERZ509223 | MGnify/ENA primary metagenome ERZ509223 (study PRJEB26280, sample SAMEA2338820) | human gut metagenome | biome: human gut; feature: human-associated habitat; material: faeces... | reverse complement strand
AGGCCTTAGCGCTTAAGGTTTTACCAGTCTTATCATCAATATAAGTGACGTTGGCGGCTTCTTGATTTGGTTCATAAGTCACAGTGAAGTCAAGATTATCAGAATTACTATCAATTCTTTTAACAGTTGTCTGTGTTAAATCGTTACCTGGATCAGTTGTGGACACGACATGTTGACCAATAACACTTGGGTTGATAATTGCCGCAAAATCTGTACTATTGCCCTGAGTCCAATCACCTACTGGTACACCATTATTATTAATAGTTGGTTGACCAGATTCAGTCTTTGAATAGTATGTCGCTGTCGAACCATCAATCGGATTGGTAATCGTTACAAAACTAGTTGGTATTCCACTGGCATCATTTGCAACTGGTTTACCATCTTGACCAATATAATGTACGGTTTCGGTTACCGTCTTAACCTTACTAGTACTGTAAGCTGGTGCATAAACAACCGTAAAATTTAAATCATCAGACGTGTTGTTAACAGTTTGAATGGCAACGCTATTTAGATCAGAGCCCGGAGCAGTGGTACTGATAACCTTATATCCCTTAACTGTTGGGTTATCAATAGCACCAAATTTAGCATTATCGGCCTGAATCCAGCTGCTATCGGGTTTACCCGCATTGTCTAAAGTTGGGTCCTCCTGACTGCCGAACTTATAATACGTGGTAGTCCCATTCCATGCTTTAACTGTGATAAAGGTAATAGGGTTAGCGGTATAACTAGGGGCGACTGTTTTACCAGTTTGGTCAACATAGTTAATAGTCTCATTAACTTTTTTGTTATTAACAATTGAGTAAGTGACAAAGCTCAAAAAATCAGAGTTCTTATTATGATTACCATGCCACCACCAAGGACGATTACCATGCCACCACCAAGGAGCGCTTGAATTATTGATTGGAACCGCGCCTAGGTAAAGTGTTGGTTTATTCGAAGTAAAATTGGCAAAGGTCACTCCCCCTTGTAGAGCATAATAATCCGGATTACTATCCTCACCATCATGTGACTGATAACCCGAAGGATCGGTGTTTGTATAGACTAAACCATTTGGAACATTGCTACCAGAAACACTTGTGAGTCCAATTGTTGATGCTGGTGCTCTGAATCCTGTTGATGGATCATAAATAGGATTTTTTGAGATGACTACGGTTTTGGCATCATTGGTTTGAACGTATTCACGGCGGTTACTATTTACACCATTATTAGAGCTTAATGAAGCAGACAAAAAATAAAAAATTTGATTGTTATTTTGAGCAGCATGAGCCTGATCAAATTTGGTAATGTCTACGATTGAGCGATCATCAGAGTAAGTAAACCAGAAGGTTTCTTGGAAGTTGGCATTGTAGACATCGATGTTATCAACAGCATTCGAGCTAATTAAAATAAGATACGGGTTGTTTGTATCGACACCCTTTATGCTACTAATACCATCAGTACCCGGGTTATTTTGGGCAACGAAATCATGAAATGTTTCATGAAAGTCAACATTTCGTCCGTTAATTGATCCGGCGTTAGCCCAATTCTTTGTAATAGATACATTCCTATTTAAAAGATCAGCCCCTGAATACAACCAAAATGTGTCCCCGGTCATACCATCATTCTTAAATTGCTGAGGCAGATTAGCCTGGGTGTACGTACCTGTTAAATTTACCCCAGTTGCAGTTGGAGCACTGCTATCTTGAGAGTTCGATTCAAAGCTTAAATTTTGAGCATTATCTAATGATGAATACTGGGTTTTACCGTCAAGATTCGTTTGAGAAGTTGCATCATCGATTGGGGTTGAATTATACGCAGCTGTTGCATTATCGGCCATTAGCTGAACAAAACTATTCGTATCACTGGCACTGCTTGCTACAGTAGCTGCTGATGAACCAGCGCTCTTCGTATCACTGGCACTGCTTGCTACAGTAGCTGCTGATTGAGCAGCACTCTTCGTATCACTGGCACTGCTTGCTACAGTAGCTGCTGATGAAACAGCGCTCTTCGTATCACTGGCACTGCTTGCTACAGTAGCTGCTGATGAAACAGCGCTCTTCGTATCACTGGCACTGCTTGCTACAGTAGCTGCTGATGAAACAGCGCTCTTCGTATAACTAGTGCTGTTTACAGTGGCGGCAGTTAAGTTCCCTGAGGTGGTATCAGCATGGACTGCTGCCGTTGATACCCCACCGAAGGCAAAAAAAGACAGTGTAGCAATTGCGGCAAAAACGAATTTTTTGCCATCTTTATACATTTTATAATGTAATTTCTTTTCTTCCATATAAATTATTCCTTTCCACTCACTTATATTGAGATAATCTACTTTTAATTATATACCTGTAGAATAAGGATGACATGCCTAATTCTGCAAAATAAAGCACTTTTTTGTAAATAGTCAGGGAGATATCATGAATCAGTCAACTTTTCAGCTACTTGGCAATGTTGCTTCAGCAGATTTCTACCTTTGTGAAGGCAGTGATATTACTTTAATATCTGATAATAATGCCTATAATATGAAAGCTTTAGCCCAAGAAGCGCTTAAACTGCGTGTTCCTAATTCTTTGACCGTTATTGATTTAAACAACTTCTACGTTGGTATGATCCCTATTGATCATAATCAGATATTGACCATGATTCCTAATATTAACACCACCAATATCCCATTCAATTATCAGGGAATCACTAATTTTATCGGGCCTAGAATTTTTGGTGTTGGAAAGTATTTACATTCCAAAAGTACTAGGCCCTAATTTAAAAAGCCATTGATAATGGATCAAAAGCGGCCACTAGGGTATACCCTATTGGCCATAAAATATATGTGGTAGAGGATACTAACCTATACAAGTATCAACAGGAACCCTACCGTAGAATCGGTAAATTTAAAAAAAGAAACTTTGTGAATCACGTGACTTATGTTTTGACAAAAGTTAACATTCTCCTTTAACACTCAAGTTACCTGGCTACTTTTGGTAAAGTCCCACATTTTCCATACCTTAAATTTGCCTCGCGATCAACTATTTTCTTTCCAATGTGCGTTAAAATGATTTAAAGCACCAATTTCATCAAAAATATCTTTGACTTCTTTTAATATTTCAGTTTCATTTTTCCCATTTGGATCAGTACCAGGATCGTCAATATCATGGGAATTTACATTAAAGTATTTTTTTGCTTGTGGGTTCTTTGCATACAATTCAGATAAATCTATATTATTAAACTTGCAGTATGTTTCAAATATACGACGTAGTGGATTTAACATAAGACTTGGTTTTTGATTATCATATAACCATTTAACCTCTTCCCATAATTCATCATAGCTGTTTTTCAAATCCTCACTTGGACTAGTTAACATATTTATCTGTGTTTTCCCATCAACTTTATGAAGATGGTATGTTGTCTTATTATAGCTACTTTTACGATTGTCCTCCCACCATTTATAACGGGTATTTAAATAAAAATGGATATTATGGGTAAAAATGAACAATTGATCCGTGCTATTCTTTTTTATAAGCCGCTGTAGCTCTGAAATAATTAGGTATTGGCATGTATCGTCATTACTTGTCATAGGATCATCAAAGAGAATAACTTTGGGATTGATAGAACGATCTGAATTGCCTTCCAGGCTGCTTATAAACCACAAAAAAGCAACAATGTTTTTTTCACCAGTGCTCAAAGTATTAATAGATCGTTGTCGGTTATCCAAGCCTTTAATTGTATATTGCCCCTTTTGGTCCGCGTCTTTGACTTCTACTAGAGTGAAGGATTGATTTCCAAGCTGTTGCAATTTTTCATTTATTATATTAGCTGCTAATTCCTCGTCTACTGATTGTTTTTTTAAGCCATTAAGTTTCTGTTGAACGATATTTCTTTCATCTTTTCGTTTGTTAAATTCAATTTCATACTTTTTTTCTAGGCCTTGTACCTTATTCAATTGGTCTTTTTTAGTTGTATATTGGAAAGCATCTAATTGTATAGCTATCTGATTCCCTAACAATTGTCTTCTTGCGTTATTTATAGATTCATCTAAGTTGTTCCCATATTTAGTATTAAGTGAAAGCAATGTATTATGGCTTTGTTGTAATTCATTAAAACTAATTAGGCTTTCAACAATATTATTATTAATGGGGTCCACATGCGTGAACACATCGTTTTTTTTCGTTTGAATATTTTCACTTAGTTTATTAAGAAAGTTCATATAGCCAGTTTTGGCTGTTTCTACTTGCAAATTAAATTCAGTTACTTGTCGTTTGAATTTATTATAGAACGAATTTTCATCCAATAACATAATATTGGATATGCCTTTTTTTAATTGTTTCAATTGTTCCTGAACATTATTAATCCTTATTTCCAATTTTTTAACTTCATCTGAAAAGTAAGAATTAAGTTCCTCAATACGCTCTGAAGATAAAGGGCTTCCACAAAAAGAGCATGTCTGTTCATACTCTCCATTACTATGTTTATGCAAATTCAACCCTTGTCTTGCCCATTCCTGATCTTCTTTACTTCTAAAATTAATGAGTGCCGATTTAATTAGTTTGGCTTCTAATATCTTATTGACAGCTTGTAAATATTTACTAGGTTCTATAGTTGGAAAATGAACCTCATTTACTTTCCCCAAGACCTTTTGGTTTAACAATGATGTTTGTACTTTTACTTCATCAGTAGTCAATTTATGGGCTAGTTGGATATCTTTAATAAAGCAATTTTTATTATAGTTAAAATTATTCACAAGTTTTTGATGTTCATTTTTTATTTTTTTGGCGGATTTAATATAACAGTCATCTAATGATTTTTTTTGCTGTTTGACCTGTTCTTTAATATGCTGTAATTCTGAGTAAGTATTGGTACCTTGGTCATCTAAGGGCTCTAAATCTTTATTTATTTCCACTAATTCTTTTTGGGTAGCTTCAATTAATGGTTGTACACTAGCATTTTTAGTCCCCAAAGAAATGGCATCCAATATATGATTATCTCCAACAACTGAATTAAAACCTTCAAATAGATGAATATCGAACTGATCATTATATTGTTTTAAAATTGCATGACTAATCGATGTTTTCCCTGTTCCATTTTTACCAAAAATAAAATTTTTGGCTTTTAAATTCTCTAAAGAAGGATTTTCAAATCTATCAGCTGGTAAGTCTACTTTATTAATCAATTGAAGGGCTCCTAACTTTGTCAACCATATTAATTATAAAAGCTGTCTACAAATCCTGTGTCTTACTAAGAACCTGTCTAGTATCTTTTGAGGACCATCTTCAAGTACGCCAGCACAACCATTTGAAGACTGCTATTGCAGTTTACGTTCACAGCTTTTCCAAAACCATTGATATTTGTCTAATCAACTAAAGAATAGTTCGGCTATCCAACGTTGTGAGGTATCTGTCCGTGTTTTAATTGCACTTTGCAATGATCCTTTTAGTGCCAGTCATGCTATTCCTACACTAACAAGAATATCACAAAATGTATTTTTAAATTTGCGTTATGAGGATCATAATAATTTTATTGGAACAGATCTTTTGAATTTAATAGGTAGTCCAATATTAGTTTCTTATTTTTTTAGCTGTCTATCTATTTCAACCTTATTGTATCCTGGCTATTTGTATTATGAAGCCTAAACGCCAATCTGTTCGCGTATAATAAACTAGTGAGTAATTTAAAAGCGGGGGAAGGACTGTCTTTATGTTGGAACTGTCGTTTGAAAAAGAAGTTGTTAAAACCTTAACGACCGGAAGTAACCAATGGGTGGAACGAAAAGACCTGTACGGTGCAACACCGGATCAATTATGGACTAATTTCCGTGATAAATTAAACAACAATAACTATGCTAAATTGCAGGGACACCCCTTAACGGATACTGAATTTAATCAAGTTAAACGGGCGATTGAAGTCCGGACACCTTACGAAGCGGCTAAATTACTAGCCGCCGAAAATGGCATTGGCAAAGTGGAAGTTGAACGTGATGATGCTAAGCTGGGCACGGTGACACTGGAGTTGTTTTGGAAAGCGGACGTTGCTGGCGGTAAATCTAGTTATGAAGTGGTGCGGCAAGCGGTACGGCCACGGTTAGCTGGTACTCAAGACGTCGATCCTGATCGCCGCTTTGACGTAACCCTATTGATTAATGGGTTACCCTTAATTCAATTGGAACTAAAAAAAGCCACGGTCGAACTTAACCAGGCGTTTAATCAAATTGAAAAATACGCGCAGGAAGGCAAATATACAGGGATTTACTCACTACTACAAATGTTTGTGATTATGACACCAGATAGTACGGCGTATTTTGCGAATGCCGAACCGGATCATTTCAATAAAGCTTTTTTGTTTAATTGGCGGACGCGGGATAATCACCCCGTGGAAAACGGGTTAGCGTTCACGCGCCAAGTCCTTAATATTCCCATGGCCCACAAAATGGTCAGTGAATATACGGTCATCGACCAAGAACGTCAGAGCCTAATTCTCTTACGGCCTTACCAGATTTATGCGATTGAAGCCGTGATGCACCGGATTCACGACCATCAAGATGGCTTTGTTTGGCATACCACGGGTTCTGGTAAAACACTCACCTCATATAAAACCGCTAAATTAGCTGCGCAAGATCCTGGTGTCGATAAGGTCATCTTCTTAGTTGACCGGAAAGATTTAGACGAACAGACAACTAGCAACTTTAGTGCCTATGCCGCCAATGATGATATCGCCATTAACGAAGCCCAAAACACCGGTGATTTAATGCGTAAATTGCAACAAAATGACGGTAAGGTCTTGGTCACCTCGATTCAAAAACTCCATCGGGCGGTCAAAAAAACGCAAGCCCAGCTGGCAACCGGTAAGCAATCCCGCTTTAGTAAAACTTTAAAGCAACGGGTGATCTTCTTTGTTGATGAAGCCCACCGGTCGCAATTTGGTAAGATGCAAAAGGAAATTCGGGCAGCGTTTGTCAATAGTAATTGGTATGGTTACACCGGCACCCCCATCTTTAATGAAAATAAGAAACAGCTCAAGGGTGATCTGGCGGTTACCACTGAGGAGCTATTTGGTAAAGTCTGTCACGTCTATAACTTGCGAGACGCTCTAGAGGACCAAGCCGTGTTACCATTTAACGTCGAACATGTAACAACAATTGGCAAAGATACGTTAATAACCCGGGCTCTCGAGAAAGAAACCCAGCGCGTCAAAGCACGTCGCGATAAGCAAGGCCGCCTGCTGAGTACAGCTGATGAAGCAAAAATTCAAGCCAAGATTCAAGCGATGTCAGTGAAGGACTTGGAAGAAACGTATTTAACTCCGGCTGACTTTGAGACTGATGAACATATCCAACAAGTTGTTCAATATATTTTACAAAAAGGCCCGCGTAAAACGAGTTTGGGTCATGGCAAATATAATGCTATTTTGACCACCAGTTCCATTGAAATGGCGCAACGCTATTATCAAGCCTTTAAGGCCGCTAAAAGGGCCACTCACAATCAGCTGGATCCTGATTGGCCCCGAATTGCGATTACTTATTCATTAAGTGAAAACGAAGATCAGAGTGCGCACAAACATGACCAAATGGCCACCATTTTAAAAGATTATAATCAGCAGTATCACACTAATTTTGATTTAGCCGATTTGAATCTCTACAACGAAGATGTCGCAAAACGGGCCGCCCGGCGTGAGGCTATCTTTGCTCATTTACAAACGGATCAAGAAATAAATTTAGTGATTGTCGTACGCCGTTTATTAACAGGCTTTGATGCCCCTCGGCTAAACACGCTCTTTGTTGACCGCACCTTAGCTTATCAAGAACTCATTCAAGCCTACTCACGCACCAACCGGCTCCAAAACCGGGAATTAAAACAAGAAGGCCAAATTGTGACCTTTCGGGTGCCGGCAATCATGGAAGCTAATGAACGTGAAGCTTATAAGTTATATAGTGGCGAAGGCTCCTTTAATGTCATCATTCGTCCCACTTATCAGCAGGCCGTCTTAAAATTTCAAAAGGCTGTGGTGGATTTAAAAGCCATTGCTCCAACGCCGACGGCTGCCGATGACCTTAAAGGAACTACTGCCAAGGTACAGTTTGTGAAAGCCTTTCGCCAAGTGAATCAACAATTGAATTCCTTATCCATGTACAACGATTTCACTTGGGAGAACAGCGAAAAGACTTTTGGTATCGCTCAGCCCGAAGTAGAATCCTATACGGGTAAATATCTGCGGATTAAAGCGGCGGTCACTAACCAAGAGCCCGAGAAAGTCCCCGAAGAATTAGCGGCTTTAGACTTTTCCTTAGCCGTTGGTTCAGTAGTCTTGGTGGATTATGATTATTTGACGCAATTAATTCAAGATTGGATTGATGAACAGCAACGGTACTCGACGCCTGATCAAGCCCAAGCGCATATGACGGATTACCTGCAAAATAGTGCCAAAGTACAGACTAGTTTGAATAAATTAGCGGAAACGCAACCGCAACAGGCCCAGTTAATTCGCGAAGCCATGCCCTATATTGAGCAACAAATGCAACAGTCGCAGCAACAGAGTGGTCAAAATCAAGCCCCAGTAGCGTTGAATGCTCGGGAGTTGGTGGCTGATTACGCCCAGAAACAATTGGTCCAAAAAACGACGACCTTTGCCCATACGTGGGGCTTAGATCAAGCAGCCCTATTACGGGTGGCACGTGAACACACCGTGGGGACTGATGAATGGCATCATGAACAAGAACTAACGCAGTCAGCGAATTTAGCAGCGGCCTTACAAGCTCAAACTGCCACTGGACCGAAGATTCCAGCTGTTTTGCCACTATACCGGATTAAGTCCCAGGCCGCTTGGCGGCAGTTTATTGAACACGATTTAGCAATCTATTTACAAAAATAAGTGAGGTTAAACAATGTCAGAAAAAAACACTCAAGCTAGTCAGCTTGAAAGCGCCCTATGGAATGCGGCCGATGTCTTGCGCGGAAAAATGGACGCTTCTGAATATAAAAATTATTTATTAGGGTTAATTTTTTATCGGTTCCTATCCGAGAAAACCTTGACGACCTTTAGTGAATGGGCGGGTGAAACCGAAAATGTCACCCGGAAATATGCTCAGTATATGGATCCGCAGTTTGAATTGGAAGGCGTCTCGGTTCAGCCCAGTTTAGTGGAGTATTTGCAAAACACGCTCGGCTATTTAATTCAACCACAAGCGTTGTACACCACCCTGATTGGCAAGATTCAAGCCCATACTTTTGCGTTAGACGATTTATCTCAAGCACTTCATGATCTGGAACAGTCGACACAAAATCTATCTTCAGCGCAAGACTTTTCGGGCTTATTTGCCGATGTGGATTTAAGTAGTAATAAATTAGGCAGTTCTTTACAACAACGGAACCAAACTATTAGTGATACTATGTTAGCTTTAAATGCGATTGATCTTATCCATCATCAAGGCGACGTCCTAGGTGACGCCTATGAATACTTAATCGCGCAATTTGCCAGTGATTCCGGTAAAAAAGCGGGTGAATTTTATACCCCGCGGCAGGTGTCCGACATTATTGCTCAGATTGTGACTTATCAACGTAATGCAGGTGACAAACAAGTTCGAACTATTTATGATCCAGCGGTTGGTTCCGGTTCACTGCTATTAAATGTCGGACAGCACGTGCAAGACCCCAATTTAGTGAGTTATCACGGCCAAGAATTGAACACCACGACCTATAACCTGGCCCGAATGAACTTAATGTTACATGGCGTCTCGTATGACGATATGCACTTACGCAATGGTGACACGTTAAGTAAAGATTGGCCGGTTGACGCGCCCTACTTATTTGACGCGGTCGTTATGAATCCGCCCTACTCGGCACACTGGGATAACAGTGACAAACGCTTGTCTGATCCTCGCTTCCGCGACTATGGCGTCTTACCGCCTAAATCTAAAGCCGACTTTGCCTTTCTGCTACACGGCTTTTATCATTTGCAGGAGCACGGGACTATGGGCATTGTCTTACCCCATGGCGTGTTATTTCGGGGAGCTAAGGAAGGCAAAATTCGCCAAAAGCTTCTAATGGATAACCGGATTGATGCCATTATTGGACTACCCGCTAATATTTTTCATTCCACCAGTATTCCAACGTTGATTATGATTTTAAAGAAACACAAAACCACTGATGACGTCTTATTTATTGATGCGTCCCGGGAATTTGAAAAGGACAAGAATCAAAATAAGCTAACGGCAACCAATATTCAAAAAATTGTGACCACTTATCAAAACCGGCAAGATGTCGATAAATATGCCCACGTGGCCTCACCGGCGGAAATCAAGGAGAATGACTACAACTTAAATATTCCGCGCTACGTCGATACATTTGAACCGGAACCCGAGATTAATCTGGATCAAGTTAAAACTGATCTAAAGCAACTGGACCAGGAAATCAGTCAGAATGAACAAGCCTTTAATGAATTAGCTAGCCAGTTAGTGGCCACCCAGGTAAATGACCAGTCAAAACCGGAGGCTCACAATGAAGGATAAACACACTAAATATCCGCAATTAAGATTTAAAGGTTTCACTGATCCTTGGGAAAAGCGTACTTTAGGCCAAACTACAACCAAAGCCAAATCATACTCATTGTCACGCGATGTGGAACGTGATCATGAAACTGGATACCGTTATATCCATTATGGTGATATCCATACTGGAGTTGCTGATATTGTTACAGAGCACACCAAGTTGCCAAATATTGAACCAGCGAATTACGATGAACTCAGAGTTAATGACTTAGTAGTTGCTGACGCTTCTGAAGACTATCAGGGAATCGCTGAACCAGCTGTTGTTGTTGGCTTACCCACGCACCTTGTGGCAGGGCTTCATACTATTACTCTGCGCCCCAGCTCTGCGAGCTCCCTGTATCTTTACTATCTTCTCCACACCGACTCTTTTAAACACTTCGGCTACCAAATGGGAACTGGATTAAAGGTGTTTGGAATTAGCTGGTCGAATCTTTCAAAATTCACCTTCATGATTCCTTCTCGACCAGAACAAGAAATGATTGTTAAACTCATCGAATCCGTTGACAACCTGATCGCAGTCAACCAGCGTAAGTTAGCTAAGCTTAAGGAACTTAAACAGGGCTATTTGCAGAAACTGTTCCCTAAAAATGGTAGCAAGTTCCCGCAATTAAGATTTGCAGGGTTTGCTGACGCTTGGGAACAGCGAAAACTTATAGATTTGTTAAATCAGCCAATTACTGACGGTCCCCATGAAACACCAAATCTTGTTGAAAAAGGTATTCCGTTCATATCTGCAGACGCAATCGTAGATAATAGAATAGATTTTTCAAGAAAACGTGGTTTCATAACTGAAGAATATGACCTTCAATGTCGAAAAAAATACGGTCCTGAATTGTATGACGTGTATTTGGTTAAATCTGGTTCAACGGTTGGTAAAGTGGCCATAGTTGAAACTACTAAACAATTTAACATTTGGTCTCCTTTAGCAGCAATGAGATGTAAAGGTAAAACAAATCCATATTTTCTGTATTTTCTTTTCCAGACAAAAGAAAATCAAAATCAGGTAAAAAGTAAGGCTTCTAATGGAACCCAACCTAATTTGAGTATGAGAGAATTAGAGCAATTTAACGTTCAAATTTCTCCTTTACATGACGAACAACAAAAAATAGGAGCTTTCTTCAAACAACTAGACTCTCTCATCACTCTTCATCAGCGTAAGCTTGAAAAACTCCAAGAACTTAAAAAAGGGTATCTACAAAAGATGTTTTTATATTTAATGCATATCTAACAGGAGGAATACTAATGATTTATGCTTCAAAAATACGTATGCAAGCTGGTAAAGAAAGGGATAATAAGTTAACTTCGATTTACTCCATTTATTTAGAAGGCAGTATAAAGACCGCTAATTTTTATACAAAAGAATCAATTTATGATTGGTTAAAAGATAATCCTTCAATTCAAATAAAGGTAAACATTTCACCATATCCACTCGTTATTCCAGAAAAAAGGCTTAATACAAAGTATGTAAAGTCTAGTCCAGATTACACAGGTAAAGATAATTTGCTAAATTTACCACGCGAATAACTAAAGGGTCTATAATATACTTATCGCCCCTAACAAAACCTATTAAAACAGCCCCTTATATCTAACCAGTAGATATAAGGGGCTGTTTTAATTTTATATAGCTGAAACTTGAAAGCTGATAATCACGCCAAAGGCGTGTGGTTATTGGCTTTTTTAGCAAAAAAATAAACGCAAGCTCTCCTGCGTTGTATACTTTAGTCGACCAAAACCAAAATACAAAGGAGACTTACGTCATGAATATTATAAGACAAAAAAATACAGAAAACGAGCTTCACAACATTGTTCGTCAATTTACTTCCCTCATTGGTCTATCTAAACTCGCCAAATTGGTGAATTATCGCCGGCATTCAGAAATCAGTTTGATGAAGGTCATTGAATGGCTGCTCACGACAAAGTTCCTAGGACGCTCGCTTTATCGAGCACGTGAAACACCTAACTTTACCAGTCGCACAGTTAGAAATAATTTGAACGATGGCCGGATCAATTGGCAACGTCTGGTCTGTCAAGTTGGGGGTCATTTAATCAAGCATTTGCGACCATTTATTGACCGCCGGCGGCGGTTGGCATTGATCATTGACGATACCCTCTTTTCCCGTGAGTACGCCACCCAAACCGAATTACTAGCACGGGTCTTTGATCATGACAAACAGTTATATATTAAGGGCTACCGGGCTTTAACTTTGGGGTGGAGTGACGCCAATACATTTTTACCAATCAACTTTGCATTAATGTCTTCCAAGAAGCCGCAAAACGTCCTTGGAAAATCCGCTAAAACAACCGATCAACGAACCATTGCTGGCCGAAGGCGGCGCCAAGCACAGCAAAAAATGAACCTCGTTTCACTGCAACTTGTCAAGCAAGCCCTCATAAATGGCGTTCCAGCTGACTATGTGTTATTTGATAGCTGGTACAGCTCACCAAAAATGTTCTATGAATTAACCAAGTTGGGACTAAACGGCGTGGGCATGCTTAAAAGGTCTAGCAAGGTTTACTATCAATATCGCGGACGGCAATATTCAGTTAAAGCATTATACAAGCGACTGCAAGCTTCAAAATATCAGCCCAAGCAAGCTTACCAATATAGCTGCTTCGTTGAAGCACATGTTGGGAACCAAAAATTCAAGCTTCGCTTGGTATTCGTGGCCAATCGGGCCCGGCAAGATGACTACCTGGTACTGGCAACGACTCAGTTATCCCTTCAGCCACAAGAGATCATTCAACTATACGCCCGAAGATGGCAAATTGAGAATTACTTTAAAGTTGCCAAGCAATATTTACGGCTAGACAAGTCACAAGTTCAAAGTTATGACGGACTCTGTGGCCATTTGGCAATTGTCATGATAGCTTACAACTTGTTAGCCTGGCAGGAACGTCAAAATGAAGACGACCGAACCATTGGGGATTTATTTTTCATTATGAATGAAGCCATGCCAGATATTGAGTTGTCTCAAGCACTGGTATGGCTTCTAAATTCGCTGAAAGCGATTATTAATCATGAACTTTATGCAAGGAGGGCTCAAATTATTCAGATGATGAATCAGTTCTTCGCATTTTTGCCGAAACGGTTAGTTTCGCTATTAACAGCAAGCTAAATGTTTAAAATAATTGAAATGAGCTTTGTGATACCAAGGGATCAGTCTGTCTCGGAGCTTTCAAGTTTCAGTTTATATAGTATAATAACCCATAAAAACTATAAGAGATTAGGTGTGAAAAATGGCAATAAATAAGGAAAGCGTAGCATTAAATGTAATCAACGAATCTTTGAAATTACCTTTTATCAAAGTAGATCGCTCTGATTTTTTAACTAAAACATTTAGTAACAAAATAGATGATATGCCAAAGTTATTCAAGGAAGGTCCTCAGGCTTTTTTTTCAAAAGAAGAACTTGATCGTATTGCTAGTAACGTTATCAATTCAAATGTATTGCAATCCTCATCAATATCATTTGCAAGTGGGTTACCAGGTGGCGTAGCTATTGCAGCAACCATTCCTGCTGATATGGCTCAGTTTTACGGATACTCTTTAAAACTAGCTCAAGAAATATCATACGTATATGGCTATCAGAATATTTGGACTAACCAAGACGAATTAACGGAAGATGCAAAAAACACGCTAATTCTTTACTTAGGTATCATGTTTGGTGTGAGTTCCGCTGGATCAACTATTCGTATTTTATCTAATAAATTAGCCTTACAAGCACTAAAACAGTTACCTAATAAAACGTTAACTAAGCATCTTTACTTTACAATATTGAAAAAGGTACTGGCTATCTTTGGAACAAAATTAACGAAAGCAACTTTTGCTAAGGGAGTATCCAAAGTTATTCCAGTCGTAGGGGGAGTTTTATCAGGAAGCATGAACTATCTGTCATTAAAACCAATGGCTAACAAACTGAAAGATGAGTTGGGTAAATCCGTCAATTATACGCAACAAGATTTCGAACAAGATATCAAAATATTAAACGAAGAAGATGTATTAGTTACAGAGTATGAGCGAAATGGTACAACAACATACGATCCGTCTGATATCAATCAAATAGACAAATAACAAAATTGGTGGATCAGCAGCAACAATTACAATTAGCAACAGTAGCAGATAACCGTCGATTAAAAGATCATGTACAAAAGCTAAGTGGGCAACTAACTCAAAAAACTAACGACAACTTGTCGACCGGAAATGATCTTTTTAACATCCAAGATAGAAAAAGCAAAATAGCTAAACAGAAGATTGTTAAATCTGGTAGTAATAAAGATGGCATACACACAAATAGAGCTATTAAACGTTGGTGGAAATTCTGGTAAAAGTAAAAGTTAATGTAAGCCTTAAGGTTTCAACTAAAGCAATTTACGAATAATTTTATTTTTGGGGTAATAAGATATAGAATGGCACTAACTTGTCGTTTAATATTCATAAAAATTAAATTATGGGAGGGAGTAGCTGTGATAAAAACCAAGATAACTAGTCTCGTCATTGGGTTGATTTTGGGGGCAGGCTTAGGGTTATATGGCAATATTGATGATGATGTTATGGCTGCAAAAACTGATAGTCAAACAACTAAGGCAGTAAAGCAGGCAAAATCATTAAGTCAACAGTACCAATATAAAGAAGCAAAATCAGTGTTATCGGGGCACAAAGGAACAACAGTTGATCATCTAAAAAAGAGTATTAATAAGCAACAGTCAAAGTTGGTCACGTGGGATGATCCGACAAAAATTTCACATCTTTTTTTTCATTCACTAATTGTTGATCCTGGTAAAGCTTTCTCATCTAAGCAGGCACAGGGATACAAAGATTATATGGTGACCATCGACGAATTTATGCCGATGCTGAATCAGTTATATGATAATGGCTATGTATTAATTAACTTTAAAGATATCGTTTCGATTGATAAACAAGGGAAGGTGACTTTCAAACCAGTCAAATTACCTGAAGGCAAGAAGCCTTTAATTATATCACAGGATGATGTTAACTATTATGAGTATATGAAGAATTCTGGATTTGCAGATAAATTAGTCGTCAATAAGCAAGGTGATGTTAAAAATCAATATACCAATAATGGTCAGAAGAAAATTGGTGATTATGACATGGTACCGATTATTGATACCTTCGTCAAAAAGCATCCAGATTTCTCATACGGTGGCTCAAAGGGTGTGATTGCTGAAACGGGTTATAATGGGGTGCTAGGTTATCGTTCATCAAAGAGTCAATATGGTGATACAAAAAAGACTCATCGCGAAGCTAAGAAAGCGACAAAGGTTGCTAACGCTATGAAAAAGGAAGGTTGGCAGTTTGCATCGCATTCCTGGGGTCATATAAATATGACTACGGCCAGTGTTGATGATATCAAAAAGGACACTGCACTTTGGCAAAAGGAAGTACAACCAATTGTTGGTAAAACACCAGTATTGATTTTCCCATTTGGAGCAGATATTGGCTCATTTACAAATTATACAAATGATAATGCAAAGTACACTTATCTTAAGAGTAGCGGTTTCAGTATTTTCGATAATGTTGATGCGTCACAGACATCATGGGGTCAATTAACAAATGATTATTATCGTAATGCGCGGATAGATGTCGATGGTATTCGTTTACATGAAACAATGACTGGTGAGAACACGGTTCTAAATGACTTCTTTAATACAAAAGATTTTTATCATCGTGATAAATAATGAAGAGCGCGAGACAAAAGTCGTCAACAAAAAATTGGGTTATTTTTCAAACAGTTAGACAACACTATCACTCTTCATCAGCGTAAGCTTGAAAAACTCCAAGAACTTAAAAAAGGGTATCTACAAAATATGTTTGTATAGGGGCTATAACTATCAAATCGCCCCTCGAAAACATTGAAAGAATAGCCCCCAATATCTACCGGGGCTATAATGCCCTCTAAGTATACAGATGAAATAGAAAATTCATCTTATATTTGG
>ENA-ORUR01000495-ORUR01000495.1-human-gut-metagenome-genome-assembly--contig:-NODE-495-length-16834-cov-6.96668_pt1 | contig 16834 bp, 21 predicted proteins | sample MGYA00242086_ERZ509223 | MGnify/ENA primary metagenome ERZ509223 (study PRJEB26280, sample SAMEA2338820) | human gut metagenome | biome: human gut; feature: human-associated habitat; material: faeces... | reverse complement strand
GATGGACTTGAAGAGGTGCCGTGGTATTTTGGCAAGCCATTGATCAAGGTGAGTATTAACACATTCGGCAGTACTTAGTTAGAAGCTAGAAAATAATAGTTATTTTCTACGCTAAGTCAAGAGAAATATTGACAATAAAGAATTATAAATAAGTACTATAAGAAAATTTAGTAGAGGGAAAAGAGAGATAAGTATAACAGGGATAATTTTAAGTTGAGTATTTACAATCTAAGTGGCTTTTCCCATCATCAACTCATCACGACAGACATATTACTGAAAAACAATTCTACAAGATTATGGCCAAAACAGGCGACTTACTTGGTATCAACTATCTCGGCACCCACACTATGCGTAAAACTGGAGCATATCGGGTTTACACACAATCAAACTACAATATCGGCTTAGTAATGTTGCTGCTCAATCACTCTAGCGAAGCAATGACGCTGAAATATTTTGGATTAGATCAAGTTAGCCGAGAGAAAATGCTTGATCTAATTGATTTCGGATAATAAAAAGATCATCAACGTAAAAATTGATGGTCTTTTTTATATGCCCCCGCTCCCCTCAGCCATTGCGCTTTGCCGAGCTGTCAGTCCTATAGCGCTCCAGCCGTAAACGTCTTCCGCCTGCCATATTCCTGCCAGCTCTTGGCAATTACTAGTGATCTCGTGACTAGCGGTCGAGCCACTTAGCCAGTGTCTCTCCTTATCGCTAGTCCCAAGCTCACCACCTTTTTCATTATTCCTAATTCTTGGCTTATCGGGGAGCGGGGGCATTAAGTTGCTTTAAATGCTCTAGCGTGCTAGAGTCCTTTTTTACATTTGAATGTAGCATTTACCCACTCACCAACTCCCTGCCCCCTAAACAAGCGACCATTTTCGTGAAAAGGCTTCTCATATCGGTAAAATGAGACCGACCATCGGGAGTGGCTCATCCGATATGAGGAGACTTTCAATGTGCGCTAGAAGGCAGCTAGAGGCATGGATTTGCCAACGGAAGACGCGTATGCGGCTGCAGTGGCTAAATCAATGACTCGCTGCCTTCGTTTTCGCTCAATGCAGCCCAGGGAGCGTGAAGGGGGCAGGGAGTTATTTCTTCTTGCGATTAGCAATTCTTTGCCTTAATGCTTCTATATCTGTCTTTGAAGCATTCTTATAGGCATGAGTGTACCATGCGACTTGCTCAGAATCCTTACCAAAGTGATTAATTAAAAGCTCTAATGCTCGTTTATTGTTATCCATTTCTGCGTCGGAAAATCCTTGTGCTTTTAGATACTCTGTTGCTTTGAGCCATGCTGGTTTCTTCTCTTCAACATGAGTACCCTTGGACTTTTTATTAGCAGAACCCTTTGAATTCTTAGGCTTCTGCTGTTTTCGCTTTTCTGAGTAATTAGCGATTGCTTTAGCTAAGTAACGCGCTAGATTATCCGGCTTTTGTTTCATATTTTGTGCTACGTAGTGTAAATGATTATCCAAATCGGTAATGTCCGCATTTTTTAGAAATTTATCATAGGCTGGGTATAACGTTCCAACGATTGTACCCCGATATTTCTCATCAGATGTGACCTTACTCATATCAAGCAATCCAGCACCAATTAGCAACTGTGAATAACGATTTTGCAGGAAATCAGCAAGAGATACACTGACTACACTATCTTTTTCAACTTTCTTTTCACCTTTTTTCGAGATATGAAACTTTATTGCTACAACTTTCCGACCACTTTTAATTCGATCATAAGTTATGTTGTATTTAGTATGTTTTGTTATCTCGTTACATATCGGATCTATGATATACCGGCGTACATCATAAAACGCACTATATTTTTTCTCTGTCCCCGTCAGTTTTCGTAACTCTTCAAGGGTTATTTCAGGGTTAGCGTACTTTTCAATCTGATCTTCTCGTCTTTTCCCGCTATTCGCATAGTATTCATATTGACGGTAGTTCATCGTAAACCAACGATACATCGATACCGCATATTTATTCTTCAAATGTAAAATGTCGTTTAACTGATATTGCGTGAAATTCTTTTTCAAGTCCGTAATGAACGGCAAAATTTCCGGCGCAAACCTAATGACCGCGTAATCGGAGCTATAGTTATTATCTGCGTAATAAACAGGAGTAATCCCAATATCATGAATTTCTCCATTTTGTTCGGTAGTAATTTCAAAATTTGAGCTTTTACGCAATGTGTTTAATGCCTTGGACAGTTGCTGATTCTTACTAGTCCCTTTAATTCCTAAGGCATTATATATCTGTTCCTTATTAATCCTCACTTCATGTGAAGGTTGCTTTTCCCGCGAATCCATTGCGCTGACAGCAATTTCAAACAGTTTAAGCGATAAACTTGTCATATTGGCAGTAGATCTAATCAAATCATTATGTTCAGACACAATCCGATTATCCAACTTATTAATAGTTGGGATCTTCTGTGCTTTCTCTTTGGCCATAGTTATTCCTCGAATACTTTCTATTTCTCGTCATAATTATATCATATCAACGGAATATAAAAGCACATTTTCCGTTAGTATATTAAAAACGAATTATATAAAGTTGTTTCCGTTTTTAATAAAACTTACTAAATTTACTTCCGCTTTTCGCTAAATATATACAGGCAAACTCACTATTATAAAGGAATAAGGCTCGTCATTATGTTTTATGCTATTTTTTCTTTTTTCCCCATTAATTTAAACTACGGAACTAAATTTTCTTCCGTTTAATAAATTTTCTTCCGCTTTTAACTAACTTTCTTTCCGCTTTTAATAAATTTTCTTCCGCTTTTAAAGGAAGAAAATGCCTTTATATCAAGGATATCGAGCATTACAAACTCTTTTAAACTCTTTAAACTCTTGATATATAGGAAAAACACACTAATAAAAAATACCAACCTTTAAAAAAGAAAGTTGGTACATAGTAATCTTTAGTTATGCGATTTTAATTCGTTGACCTGGGACGATTCTATCGCCAACAGTTGCATTATTTAGCAATAGCAACTCCGCTAGTTCTATCCCTAGTTGTCGGGCAATCATCCAATAGCTATCTCCTGCTCGAACGATATATTCAGTATCCAGACTCAATTGCCGTCCTCGCATTTGATTTGGCTTCGTATAGAAATCCATAAAATCATATGCAATTAGTTGCTGTTCATCAAGGTATTCATCATCAAAAATCCACGTTCCAGCCCCGGCGACAGATGGATAAAGACGATTATAGTCAATCACTGTTAAATTAGGACGTAAGTGAAGATTTCCCGGTTGGACAATATTATTCGTAATTAATTGAGCCGTTACACAGAGATCCTGATTACGATAGCCATGAAGATATAGTGTTTCTTGGAAAAAATTAATTAGCTCCATTGCACTCTTATCTGCCACGGTTGGCGTAAAGATTAGGGTTTGGACGTCCTTCTCAGAAAAATTAAACGTACGAGTCTGCGCTAAAAAGAATTTCGCTTCGTCTCTCGCTTCCTCAATTGTCGTAAAACGAGCAATATGTGATGCATGAACGGTCATTCCTGCTTTTTGTGCTGCCTTTATTTGTTTTTCAGCCAAAAGATTGCGTTCATTTTTACCAACAGTTAGATTAACCACACAAGCATTAACCCCCATTGGCTGAATGCTGTAGAAATATTCCTGTTCTGCTGCTGTTTGTTCGGTACAAAATGCAACCATATTATAATCTTCCATTTTATTGTGCCTCCTGTAAATATTGTGCAATTGCGTCGCGGTGCCGTTGAGAAAGCCGTGACGCCCCATTCTTGATAATCTCATGTAGCCATTCCATGTCGCCCTCATACGCCGTGATAATGGCTGCCATTGTCGGGGCAATTTGGCGATCAAGCCAATATGCCATATCATCAATTGATTTTGGTTCTCGGCGACTTGTTAGTTGGAGTTTTTCAACGTTATCTAATAACTGCTCCCACCATTTTGCGGATGGCCACCGCGCTTTATTGATGTCACTAGTTCGTGGTGGTCGAATAAAGCGAATATACTGCTTCAAAGTTCCCCGAATGGCTGTTCCTACTGATAAGTTTTTGTCGATGATGTGGTACACCAGCTTTTTCGCTCGTTCTTTTTTATAGACCATTTCAAGCCGTGTCCAGGTCTCGGATGCCGCGGTCTTCTCCTCACTCTTTGCCTTTCGTTCTAGCGTTTTATCATAGATCCGACAATAGATACTTGATGACTGCGACCCGAAATACATGGTACGCCCTAGAAAGTCGCCAGTTGAGCATTGGCGACTATTCACCTCGTCCCATTTGCTCCATCGAGAGGTAAAGTGGCCGTTAATGGCCGCCCGATGAATACGTCCAAAATCAATAATACGGTTCTGCAGGTCATCAATCGCAATATCCACGCGACTAAAATTCACCTTGTCGTCCAGAATTGTTAAATATAGAAGGAGTGTTTTCAATTCGTATAGAGTTTCATATTGGCGACAACCAGACCCCGTAATCATTACGTGAACGCCCATTCGATCAACGGTTTGCGGTAAGTTTTCGATTTCGTATTCATTACCTGCCGCATTGAACATGATGTAGAGACTCCCCTCGTCCCATTTCAATTGTGAACGATAACCAAACCGGCCTGTTTCCATTTTCGTAAACGTCTTTTTTTCTAACTTTAGTATCTCAAAAATGACACTTTCCAACTGCAATCCAGTAACCGTAAATTCCAACCAGTCAATTACTGCTGAAAAGCCGTCATGATGGGATTTATTCATGCTTTTTCACCCAAAACTCGTATTTATTACCCCCCTATTAGTATGCGGGGGGATACGGTAAATGCCAGGACAAATTTCCTTGGTCGCTTTTTGAAAAAAGCTTCGCAAAAACTTTGTACGTGGGACCAGTCCCACACCCTGCACTCGCCGTGGGGCAACCGGAAACCAAATGAATTTGTTTCCGGAAACCGCCAAAGTGTACTTATGTATGGTTGTCAATTCCTTAATGCTCCCGCGCTTTGCTTGGTCCGCTTACCATTGACAACCGACAACGATCATAGATTTAGGCTGCTGCCCGATTAGGATCATGCAAAAATTCAACCTGGTGGGCGATTACCGTGTGAAAAAAGCGCTTCTGTTGGGTTTGCTGATCAATTGTGGCACTAACCTCTAAACGGCCTGTCAGGAGCAACTGACGCCCTTTATCGCAATGTTGCTTTAATGCACCAGCTAACTTACCGAATGCCTTGCAACGAATAAAATCAGCTTCATCACGGTTGTTTTTCCGTGGTACGGCCACCGTGAACCACGCATATTGATTGCCATTCACGCTTTCCTTTAATTCTGGGGTTTGGGTTAAACGTCCTAGTAATTTAATGTCATTCATAATCTCTTTCTCTCCTTATGATCCTTTATCTCTCTAAATAGTTGGTGTAATGCTCGTCATATCCACGAGCGCTGATTGAGCATAGTAAGCCGTCATTGCGACCGTACGATGCCCGAGTAAATATTGAATGGTGGTGATTGGCACTCCCTTTTCCGTTAATCTGGCCGCGAAAGTGTGACGTAGTAGATGGCAATGAAACTCGATGCCAGTATCCTGGGCGAATTTAGTCGCATACCATTGCAAGGTCCTTCGTGATACCCGAAACAATGGCTGGTTACTTGGTCCAACTGATTGCCGGAACTGCCACACAATCTTGGCTGCTTGCTTGTCAAGAACCGGAACACAGCGATCACTTCCCCACTTAGCGTCTCTGATATTGATATAAACGGCTCGTCCTTTCAATTGAACGTCAGCCGCCATCAAATGTGCTATTTCACCAACACGGGCACCCGTTCCATACATCAGCCAAAAAGCGGCCCGGATATTCTCTTGAAGGCTGTCAATGTAGGCGATAAACGCCCGGATGTTCTCATCTGACAGTCGTCGAATCCGCTTTTTAGCAGTGTTGGTTTTAGGGTAGTCGGCTGGTGAAAGGAAAACGTGATCAAGTATCCCGTTCTTAACTGCCCATAAACTATATACGTATAAAGTTGATAGTTCACATTTTATAGTTGTCGAATTTAAGTTATTCTTAAACATTTCACGGGTAAATTCGACAATATCGTCATGTTTTACCTCATTTAACGCTTTTTTATGGCGAATTAGGTACTTTTTAAATCTTGACAACCGATTTGCATACTCAACCAGCGTCATATCAGCTTTTCCTTCCAGTTTCATGTCGGCAAGAAACCGGTCAAAAGTTTCTTGTAATCCCATTTCGTCACCCCCTCTTGCGCAAATATAAAAATTGGTCGTGTATCATTTTTCGGATTTTCCGCTTTGTGAGAATAAAATCAGGTGTCTAGTTAATGTATCTGTTAGTCTAGTTATTTCACTGGTTAAGCCATCTAGTTTTGCTTCCATGCGCACGATTAGAATAACAGCGATTAACAGACCCCCCGACTGCTCTAGCACATATCGGATAATGTCATTATTCAAAGTTAAACTCCTCCAATACCTTTTCTGTACTTACGTTAGCGTTGGTAATGTCGCCCATGTTGTAGCCACAATCCTTGCATAGTTCGAGTGAGCCAACGAGCATTGAGGTTGATTTAGCATCCCGAATATTTAGCCGGAAGTAAATATCTCGTACTCGTTTGCAGCAGTCGCACTTGCGGTAGACGGTTTGAGCGAAATTCTCTAGCGCTAAGGCTTTCTTAAGTTCCATGGCTGTCGTTTTCTCCTTCCATATATAGATGCAAAAAAGGCGAGGGCACATTACGCGTCCTCGCTAGTAATTAGTCTTCTGAGTAAACAGACTCTTCAGTAGTTGTTACATACTTAGCGCCAACTGGCACCGCAAGCATATCAGCTCCCTCGACTTGCATTAAACGAGCAGAAGTCATTAGCTGCATTGCTTTTTGTACGGTTTCCTTATCGAGCCCTTTCTTTGGCTTAGCGATCTTAATGTAGCGATCTTTACCCAAAGAATCTTTAAAATGTAACTTTAAGATTGTAACCATTGTTGTCCCTCCTTCCTATTTCTTTTATCCATGCAAACTATTCTTCAGTTGCTGGTGCGGCTGGCTTCTTGTCTGCAGGAGCTACAGTGATCTTAGTATCGTTAATTACGTCAAATTCGAGTAAAAAGCCATCGAAAAGCATTTCTACAGCTTCGGCGAACTTCAATAATTGTTCGTCAGTGTGATCACTGGCAATGTGGGTAAAGAGGTACTTCTTGCCTTTAGGATTTTCATCAGATCCAATAGTGTATTGAACCTTGCAACCATAACCTTCGTAGCGATCTTGAATTGCTAATGCCATGCTAGTTCTCCTTTCCGCCAGCCATTGTTTTAAAGCACAAAAAAAGCAATGGCTGACTATTTTATTAGTCTCGACACATTCCCATGGGAGGGAAATGTCACCATTGCTTTAATTAACTCTCTATATTTATATACGTACATTCCTTGGTGCAATACATATTGTACATGGCTAGGTTGTAATATGCAAGATTTGAATACTAATTAAATTAGATATAGATAAAATAAATACCTCATTAAGCAGCTTTTGTAAAATCTGAAAGATATAATTAAACAGCTGTCACAGCCTGACATGGACATCTATTTTGTGTGAAGGGAGGTGAACCTAGGTGTTGCATCTTATAAGTATTCTTCTGCATTACTTAGCCCAATTATCACTCACGATAATTCCAATCTATTTTGCTTGGTGGCTCAAGCATCATAAAAGCTAAGTAATTCCACATAACAGTCAAAAAGCCTCTCAGTATTATGGCCGATTACCGAGGGGCTTTTTGTGTTAGTGAAACTTAAATGTCTCATCAAAGTATCTTTCTACAAATATAGTATACCAAAAAAGCTCTATTACTACTGCCATAACTTGCAACTCTTGTGTATGGTGAATATCGCTATAATTGTGGGAATTAAATTCACAAAGAAGGTTAGAAGATTGTCGAATATACCTTAACCATGAAAAATATTCCGCCACCATGACTGATGAGTGGCTTTTTTTGCATCTGTAGGCTCTTCTGCGGACTTTTGATCGGAAGATACCGAATTATCCGATTCAGATGTTTCTCCGTCTACGACAGGCGTGTCAGCGTCTCCTGTAAGAACTTTAACTTGCCGTTCGAGACCCAAGTGAAGTTTTTGGGCTTGATCGGCTAATTGATGCGCTGCTGATATTTGTTCATCTTTCGCCTTTAGCTGGTCAGTTAAGATGTCATTATCGTGGACTAGCTGTTCATTAGCTTGTTTAAGTTGCTGGACTTGTTCCCGTAGAAGTTCAACAATTTCGTCATGCCGTTCTGCTTTATGATTAGTGAACTTTTCTTTTTCTTCCTTCCCTTTTCCGCTAACGTAATGTTTGACGACGAAATCCTTATCTTTCAAAGAATAGAACTTCTTCCCTCGTTTTTCTGTTTTTACGGGCCGTAAGTTATTGGCTTCCGCAAATTTATCAAACGTTGAGCGTGCTATTCCTGCGTCTTTAATGATTTCATTGATGGTATATAACTTTTCTTCCGTCATTTTTACGACCTTCTTCCGACGTGGAAATACATGATAATGTTAATTTTTCTATATTTATTTTAACATAAGAATAACGTATATCTTATGGGAAAGAAGTATGAAAGAAGAAGTTCAAAATGAAGTATAAATTCAAGACCACAAAGCAAAAAAGCGCTGAGATGTCGAGAGTTCATTCAACTGGCGGGAAGGATGAAGTAATACTTCGAAAGATGCTCTGGCATAAAGGAATAAGGTACAGAACTAATTATAAGAAACTTCCAGGGAAACCTGATATTGCGATTACTAAGTATAAGATTGCAGTTTTCATTGATGGAGAATTTTGGCATGGATATGAGTGGGAGAAACATAAGCCAAGGATTAAACGTAATCGTGAATATTGGATTCACAAAATTGAATATAATATCGAACACGACAAAAAAGTAAATGAAAAATTACGAGCAGATGGTTGGATAGTACTAAGGTTTTGGAGTAAAAAAGTTCTTAAAAATCCTGAATATTACACGGAAATCATTTTATGGTATATCCGAGGAGAAAAAGAAAGTCATGCTTAGGGGCAGCTTTTTTTTCGTAAAAATGCTATACTGATTTTCGTTCATATTTAATAGAGAGAGTGATGAGTTATGACAAATTCTGTAAGTTCTGCAACACGACAAAAAAAGTACGATATCGATGCTTTCTTTGCCGGTGTTGGCGGAATTGAGCTGGGTTTTGAACAAACCGGTGAGTTCAGAGTTGCCTATGCCAATGAGTTTGATAAGAATGCACGTAAGACGTATAAATTAAATAATCCAGATACGTTATTAGATGGGCGCGATATTCATGACGTAAAAACTACGGAGATACCAGATGCTGACGTTATTATGGGAGGATTCCCATGTCAGGCATTTAGTATTGCTGGATATCGTAAAGGTTTTGAAGATGAGCGAGGCGATTTATTCTTTGAAATGCTTCGAATGATTAACGCTAAAAAGCCTAGGGTTATTTTTATTGAAAATGTGAAAAACTTGGTAACTCACGATCATGGAAATACGTTTAAGGTTATCCGGGAAGCATTAGTCGAAAATGGATACTACATTAAATGGCACGTACTAAATGGGAAAGATTACGGAAATGTTCCACAAAATCGTGAACGTATCTATGTAGTTGGGTTTAAGTATCAAAATGATTATGATGCCTTTTCGTTTCCAGATCCAATTCCACTAACTAAGACTTTGCATGATATTATTGATTTTCATAATGAAAAAGATGAAAGATATTATTATCGCGAAGGTAAACAACCATTTTATGATAAGTTAGTTCCAGAAATAACTAGTCAAGAAACTGCTTATCAATGGCGCCGACAGTATGTTAGAGCTAATAAATCCAATGTTTTACCAACTCTTACTGCTAACATGGGAACCGGTGGACATAATGTGCCATTGATTTTAACTGATTCAAGTGAAATTAGAAAACTGTTACCCAAAGAATGTTTTAACGGTCAAGGATATCCTGAAAGTTTCAAGTTGCCTAACGATGTTTCAAATGGGCAATTATATAAACAAGCGGGAAATTCTGTGGTTGTACCAGTTATTAATCGGATTGCTGAAAAGATCTGCAAAGCAATTGATGGCCATGAAGGAATGAATAGCAACCAAAAGACTGGTAAGTATGCTCTTATTTATTCCGATTTAGATAGTCGATATGTAGGAGAAAGTTTTGTGCAAGAGTATTCTGATGATATTAATAAGTTGAAAGAAGTTGTTTCAAAAACCGATATCCCGTTATTAACTGATGATGATTATTTGAAACTTGTTCAGAAAAAGAAGAGTGCAAAATTTTACATGATTGAAGAAGCATAGAAGAAAGACTGATTAATAGTCAGTCTTTTTTTGTATAATGAATTTATCAAATACTAATAAGGATGGTGATTGTATGACTGTTTGGGAACGCTACTCAGATGAACAGCGCGAAGAATATAAAGACTACCTAAAAATGTATGGTGCTCTATCTGCAATGTTTAACCAGAAATCTTCAGAAACCGGTGCACCATACTTAGATTCGAAATTCCAAGAAACCATTTATGCCAAGAGTTTTAATTCGGAAGATGTTGATATAGGTAATACTCCACATGATATTCGCTCTACCTTTGGAAGGGATAAGGTTGGGATCGGTATAAAAACCTGGTTAAGCTCAAAACCATCGTATCAAAAGGTAATGCAACTCAAGCGTTATAAGGATGACATTAATCCATATGTTAGCGAGGAGACTAAGGACGAATTAGCGTATGCAATTGCTAAAATCAAAAATGAACGGTTAATTACTGATTACAAAAGATTAGGGTTGAAGGTCAACGAAAACATCTATCATTATGTAACTAGAGATAAGGGTCAGCTTTCTCTTTCTGAAACAAGTTATCCGTTAGTGGATATGGATAAGTTAAAGCCAGGAAAGTTAGCAAAATCCTCCTTTACTTTTACAGATGGCCATAAAAAATACCGTTACACATTTGGTGATAGTCAAATTTGGATGCGCTTTGGTGAAGAAGAGCCAGATACTTACTTATTAGATAAAATAAATATTGATATTTTAGAGGACCCATTTGCATTTCTTAAAAATGCCTTTAAAGACTATAAAGAGAGTAATGGCGTGTTTGTGCCAAGTCATATTATCCAGCGTGACTACCTTTATCTTCCGCTATACTCATATAAAACTAAGGAAGTAGGTGAAAGTAGCGGTTTAAACGCTTGGAATGGAAAACCTAAGACTAAGGGCAGTACTACTGTTAGACCTGAAGGAGAAGCATATATTCCAATTCCTAAAGCTCTTTGGAAAAAGCACCCTTACTGGGTGGATCCTAATGTAGACATGAGTAAATACAATGAGTATAAGCAAAAAACGGGACAAAGTAGTTATAAGATTAACCTTCACATGCCTGATGGACAAGTTTTTGAGGCATTGTTTGCTCAATCAGATTTTAAAGGCTTGCAGACTGATCCTCAAAGCATTTTAGGGAAGTGGATTCTGAATGTGTTGGGTATTACACATCCAGTTCGTGAGCGTTATGATAAGCCAGCTGAACATATAGTTACAATGAAACTACTCCAGCAAATAGGGTATGACAGTGTGAAACTTTGGCATGAAGATCCAAATAATTTAAGGGAAGTATGGATTGATTTTGCTGAATATGGAGCATTCGAACGTTTTATGAAAGGCGAAATCCAGCCAGAAATTGATGCTGAAATATAAAAAACTACATCATTGGGAGGCAGGCTTCATGGTTAAACATAAAAAGGAAAAAATTCTAGTTTAAAATTAAGAAGTGGAATGTAATAAATTACACCCCACTTCTTAATTTTAATAGCATAATTGGCCCTATTTTTTATTAAACCTATCAATTATGCTATCATGAATTTAGTAAGATTAGTTGCATTGGCTATCACCGTAAGGCCTGTAATGCAATGATAATGTTTTTATGTAAGGGTACGGATAGCTCTTTGCATAAAAAGAATGGCGGTTCTTATTATGCTACAGCGTACCCTATGGCAAAAAGTTGTACAAGGAGAATTCCTCCTTTGAACGTTAGAGAAGTGCTTGATCTATGCATCAAGCGCTTTTTTATTAGGTTCAGCATCATAATAGTCTACATGTAAGAAATAAGCAAGTTATAAATTTCTATATTTTAATCAATATGGGAGGAAAAATATTGCGTCCTAATTATACGAAAACTATACTAAAAACTTTACAAGAACTATACTAAAACACTATACTGTATGTACCTATCGAGAATTTACTTGATTTTATATTGTAAATTGGTACGTAATGTTTAAGGAAGGCGAAATAAATGATAGATTTAAAATTATCTAATGACGATAAACCCTTCGATATGTCTTATCTTTACAATCAATGGATTCTTCAACAAAAAGAAAAAAAAAGAGGCTACTTCTTATTATCTAATTCCTTAGAGGAGTATCTTCCGCTAGTTAAGACAGCTGCAATGAATCTTTACTTGTTCTACGCAATTCATGCTAAAAATGAATATGGATATTCTTATTTTAGTAATGATGAAATTGCAAAAAGGCTAGGGGTTAGTAAGAAAACAATTAGCAATTGGGTTAAAACATTGTTAGATGCGGGGCTCATTGCTAGAAAAGCACAACAAAATTCCAGCTCGATTACTTATCTACTTCCAACAACCGATCTTATTATTAATAGTGATAATCTTAATAAGACCCAAAAAATTATGGAACTACTAAGAAATGAAGGGTATAAACTTATCATTCCAATTACGATAACAGTGATAAGTGATAATAATATGCAAACGTATAAGTACTATCAATATTCAAGAAAGTACGAAAAAGATAATAATTCAATTACACGAAAAGTTATAATAAATGATAAAACAATAGCAAATGTACAAAAAACAGCGAATTTATTTTTTACAAGGTCCAATTTTAGTTGGTTTACTACTAAACAAACAGGCTTTAAGGACTCTTTTAATATCATTTGGCGACTAAAACCAAATCAAAAAGACAATAGCGAAAATCGTCAAAGTATTTTAGCACAACTAAATTCTGAAGAAGCTATCAACAAATTTAAAAATTCCTATCAGGAAGAAAAGCTTTATTAGGGTCCCTTTCTATCAAATAACCCCTAAGGAATGTTGATGTATTAAGCCCCTATATTCTACGCTCGGAATATAGGGGTTATTTATATATTAAATAGAAAAACTCCCCCAATATGGAAGAGTTTAATCGCTATTAAGCTGTCACAGGTTCAAATTTCACTGTCAATTTTTGGTTAGTAGCATCTGCAATTTCATTTAGTACATTAATTGAGACATTCATTTTACCACTTTCGATTCTAGCAATTGTCGATTGTGGTTTACCAACCATTTTTGCAAACTCACGCTGAGACATACCCAATTTGTCACGAAGGTTACGAACTTCGACTGCAACTTGTAATTGCTGATTTTCTTCTTTATACTCTTTAGCAAAATTAGCACTTTGTTGACTATGTTTAGCAATATATTCGTCAATTTTACTCATGATGGTGTCTCCTTTCATATATATCACGCCTGCGTAATCCTTTCTTAATTTCACATTTTGGCGTTTTTTGAGTCTTCTTAGTAAAGCCTTGTGTTATAACATATCTATTGTTTTCCCAATGAAAATAAATCGCACGTTGAATATTAGAAGCAAGCTTAGATCGAATCTCATAAAGATTTGGTTCCAACTTTTTTGTCCATTTCTGCGGTTCAGCAATCGCTAAACCTTGCTCCTCAATATTATTAATTACCGCTAAAAGTTTGGCAGCATCTTTGTCAGGCAAACTGTCTAAGTAGTCTTCAAACTAACTCGTCCCAGTCATAAAAATCAAATTCTATTACTTTCATATCATGATGAAAGCAAATCCGCTATCAAATTGCAATTATATCTCCTTTAATTCATTTTTTTGATCATTTATTTGATTAATAATTCGATATAGCTGCTGACGTGAAAGTCCAACTTCACGAGCTAATTGAGCCTTACTTTTGTAATTACCAGAAGTAATTGCATCATAAACCTTCTCATATACCAATCTTCCCTCTCTATTTTTGCTCTGAGAAGCATATTTCTTTGGTCTCCCTTTATAAACACCTTTTCGTTTAGCCTCAGCAATGCCTTGTCGCTGTCTTTCTAATATTTTTGTCCTTTCATTTTGTGCTACAAAGCCCATGAGATTAACCATCATGTCAATCATGAACTGATCAACTAATTCATTGCCAGTATTAGTCTGAGGTAGATCATCAACAATCAGTTTAACCTTCTTATCCTTTAATCGTTGAACTAAGTGCTGAATATCATTGTAATCACGACTTAGACGATCAAGACTAACGACTTCAACAATATCACCTTCACGTATATATTCGAACATTCGTTCTAGACCTGGTCGATTAAGATCTTTCCCGCTTTGTTTGTCCGTAAAGATCTTATCTGCTTTAACCTCATTAGCTCGCGCCAATTGTCTATCCAGATTTTGACCTTTACTTGAGACACGTGCGTAGAAAACTAGTGCCATAATTATCATCCTTATTGTTACATTTAATTGTTACATATTAATTATTGTTATAAGTATAACTCTGTTTGTAACGATAGGGTGTACTTAATTGTTACGATCAAAAGGTGGTAGAGACCCAGACGCTTAATGTATGGTTCGACGTCGACTGGTTCGGCCGCGGCCAGGTCTTGGGGGTGGGGGAAACGGTCAAACAGGGCCGGTGTTAACTTGTTCACCGCTTGGTCTGTCGACTGGGCACTCAGGATAACGGCCAATAGGAAGTGGAAGGTAGTACCAGCAGTAAGGGTGGTACCGGCTTCGGGATATTCCCGACGCATGACCCGTAGTGCCTCACGAATTTCTTGGTTATCAAGCATTATTGTCACCTCAGAAGTGTTCTTTTCTTTAGTTTACTACAAATGCTAAAAATATTCACAAGCGTTAATTCCCCGTCCCAAGTGGGATCTAGGATGGCAGTAGCTTAGCTGGTTTTTGGGGAAAGGGGTTACAAGTGAAATTAATATTTGACTAGAGTGCAAACGGTTGGTAGAATAAATTAAAGATTTTCTTATAATTCTAATAGAATTTTAATTAAGGGAGGAAGAGTCATGAGTCTTTGGAAAACAATCACGCGAAAAGAAGACCCGCGTGTCTATGAAAACAAGGATGGCCACTTAGTCCGGTCATTGAAAGTACGGGATTTCCTAGCACTCGGGGTGGGAACAATCGTGTCAGCATCCATTTTCACTCTTCCCGGTGAAGTGGCAGCGATGCATACCGGTCCGGCCGTTGCAATTTCCTTTGTCGTTGCGGCGATCGTTGCCGGCTTAGTCGCCTTTGCGTACGCAGAAATGGCAGCGGCAATGCCTTTTGCCGGGTCAGCGTATTCATGGATTAACGTGGTTTTTGGTGAATTCTTCGGCTGGATTGCTGGTTGGGCATTACTAGCTGAGTATTTTATTGCCCTGGCCTTTGTGGGGGCCGGGTTGTCTGCCAACCTGCGGGCACTGTTGGCCCCGGCGGGAATCAAACTACCCGTGTCCTTATCCAACGCCTTTGGAACTGAAGGTGGGGTTGTCGACATTATTTCCGTGGTGGTAATTGCTCTGGTAGCGATTTTGATCGCCAACGGTGCTTCGAAGGCTGCCCGGGTGGAGACGTTACTGGTGTGCCTTAAAGTATTCGCTATCCTGCTCTTTGTGGTAGTCGGGATGACCGCGATCAAGTCCAGTAACTACGTCCCCTTTATTCCTAAGTACCACGAAACGGCTAACGGTCCGTTTGGGGGCTGGCAAGGAATTTACGCCGGTGTGTCAATGATTTTCCTATCCTACATCGGGTTTGATTCAATTGCGGCTAACTCAGCGGAAGCCATTAACCCCCAAAAGACGATGCCACGGGGGATCCTGGGATCATTACTGATTGCCGTGGTCCTGTTTGTTTCCGTTGCGATGGTTCTGATGGGTGTTTTGCCATACAGTAAGTACGCAAATAACGCTGAGCCAGTTGGTTTAGCATTGCGGGCTGCCGGCCATGGTGGTGTGGCCGTGGTTGTACAAGCAATTGCCGTCGTGGGGATGTTTACTGCCCTGATTGGGATGAGTCTGGCTGGATCTCGGCTGATCTACTCATTTGGCCGTGATGGAATGCTGCCAAAGTGGTTAGGAAAGTTAGACAAGTCGGGTCGACCGAACCGGGCACTGTGGACGTTAACGATTGTTACAATTGTTATTGCTGCCTTCTTCCCATTTGCCTTCCTGTCACAACTGGTTTCCGCAGGGACGTTGATTGCCTTCATGTTTGTGTCACTGGGAATCTACGCCTTGCGCAAGCGGGAAGGTAAGGACATCGCAGACCCATCGTTTAAGATGCCCTTCTACCCGGTAATGCCGGCGCTTGGCTTTTTAGCCGCACTCTTCGTGTTCATTGGTCTTGATTACCAGGCTAAACTCTATGCCGGAATTTGGTTTGTCCTTGGGCTAATAATTTACTTTGTCTACGGGATGCGGCACTCATTTTTGGCCGGTAAGAAGGATAAATAAGACTATTTGGGGCTGGGAATTAACTATTAATTCTTGGTTCTCTAACAGTAAAATCCGGACTATGATTTTTGATCGATTCAAAAATCATAGTCCGGATTTTAAATTATTTATAAAATTAGTCGCCAATCGACTAATTGATTGACCAAATTTCGTTAGATTTAATGCCATCAAGGCTAGCCCAATGTCATTTTCCACAGCCCGTTGTCCGCGTAGATGAGTTCGGCGTATGCCAAAATCCCTCTTCATGTGACCAAAGACTGGCTCAACGTCGAACTTCCGTCGACGATAAATTGCCTTGCCTT
>ENA-ORUR01000494-ORUR01000494.1-human-gut-metagenome-genome-assembly--contig:-NODE-494-length-16893-cov-134.639_pt1 | contig 16893 bp, 15 predicted proteins | sample MGYA00242086_ERZ509223 | MGnify/ENA primary metagenome ERZ509223 (study PRJEB26280, sample SAMEA2338820) | human gut metagenome | biome: human gut; feature: human-associated habitat; material: faeces... | reverse complement strand
CAATTGCTTGTAGCAAAGGTGAATATGAGATTACTAAAGAATTAACCTCTAATGCTACATACGTAGATAATGGGATTAATTTAAAAGAATTTGATGGGATAAAGTTAAATCATCAAACAGATATGAACCATTTGAAAATTGCAACTTTGGGAAGAATTTCTTTACAAAAGAATCCTGCTTTATTTAATAAAATTGCATTTGCTTTTCCAAATTTAGAATTTCTTTGGATTGGTGATGGTGATTTGAAAAACAAACTAACTGCGCCTAATATAACCGTTACTGGTTGGGTAGATAATAAAACTGTATTGCAATATTTGAACGATGCGGATATTTTTTTGCTTACTTCCTTATGGGAAGGATTACCCATGGCACTTCTTGAAGCAATGTATATGAGGAAGTTATGTATTGTTTCAAATGTAATTGGTAATAGGGATGTTATACATAATGAAGAGAATGGCTATGTTTGTAATGGAGAAAAACAATTTATAACTAAAATTAATGAAATAGTTATGAATGGCATAACGAATAATTTAGTTGAACATGCACATAGAGATGTTTTAAATCATTACGCTTCTCAAAATATGGCAAATGGCTATATTAAGCTGTATAAAAAGGAATTAATAAAAAAGTGATAATTAATTAAACTAAAAATAACGGAGCTAAATTAGACTGTAAAAAGCAGAAAGGCAATAGATTATATAATAAATGAATAAAAAGGTAAAAATATTATTTCTACAAAAAACTAATAAATTCTCAGGAGCGGAAAATATAGTGATAATGTTAATGAAATTACTTTCACCTAGATTCGAGGTATACTACGTTTCTCCCGATGGTCCGATCAAAAAAAGAGTTGAGTCAGAAGGCTTAAACTTTGTAGCATTGCCAGCATTATCTTTGATATCTATAATAAAAACTATAAAAAAAATAAATCCAGATATTATACACGCTACTGATTATTCTATGAGTGCTACTGCTAGTATTCTAGGTAATAAAATTCCAATAGTATCACATATCCATAATGATCCTACTTGGATTACTGAGCCATGGAATTTAAAGACTATAGTATATGCTTTAGCAATAAAAAGAATAAAAAAAATTGTTGCAGTATCTTCCTCTGTAGAAAAAGAGTTTTTTTATAAAAGCAAGTTAAAGGGAAAAATCACTGTAATTCCAAATGTGGTTGATTTAAGACGTGTTGAAAGGTTAGCGTATGTAACGAATCAACGTAATAATTATGATCTTGCTTTTGTAGGCCGTCTTGCTTATCAAAAGAATCCTATATTCTTTTGTAAATTGATAAAAGAATTAAAAAAAGAAAAGCCTAATATTACTGCTGTGATGATAGGCGAAGGGGAACTAGAAAATAAAGTAAAAAAATATATTAATGACAATGATTTAAGTAAGAATATTGATATGTTAGGATTTGTAAAGAATCCTTACGTTATTCTCAATTGTTGTAAAATTAGTGTGTTACCATCACGTTTTGAGGGCTTTGGATTAGCCGCAGTAGAAGCAATGTCTTTAGGCAAACCAGTTATATGTGGTGATGTAGGTGGTTTAGTTGATGTAGTCACTGATGAAACTGGAAAGTTATGTGACACCTTTGAAGAATATATTACAGAAATCCAAAAATTGTTACAAGATAAAATATATTATCAAAAAAAATCTTACAATGCTAAAATTAGGGCGCAAAAGTTTGGAAACTTAGAAGGATATAGAGATAAATTTATTGAAATTTATAAAGAGATGCTTAAATGATTGAACGCAAAGAAACGATGGTAACAGTACTAACTCCTACTTATAATAGAAGAAAATCTTTAAAAAAGTTATATAAAAGTTTATGTGATCAAACTAATTTTAATTTTCAATGGTTAGTTATTGATGATGGCAGTACTGATAAAACAAAAGACTTTTTTAAAGAACTTAGAAATAGAGAACTTTCGTTTACGTTGAATTATGTTTATAAAGAAAATGGTGGTAAACATACAGCGTTAAATTTATCTCATAATTATATAAAAGGAAAATACGTAGTAATAGTTGATAGTGATGATTTCTTAGTAAAAGATGCAATAGAACAAATAATATTGTATTGGCATAAATATAGTAATTCAGATGTTGGTGCTATTATCTTTCAAAGAGGACATAGAAATGGCACAAAATTTGATAATAAAATAAACAAAAGTATTGTTACTACGTTTGCCAAAGCGATGAATTCGGGAATAAAAGGGGATCATTGTGAAACTGTTAAATCAGAATTATTTAAAAAATTTAAGTTTCCTGTATTTGATGGCGAAAATTTTATAGCCGAAGGTGCTATGTGGTATTCTGTCACCAAAGGAAAGAAAGTAGTATATATTGATAAAGTAATATACATTGCGGAATATTTAAGCGGGGGATTGACAAAAAGCGGAAGAAAGTTACAAATATCTAATGCACAGGGGGCTAAGTGGCATGCAAGTATGTTCCTTAGTAATGATTTTTCATTAAAAGTAAAATTTAAAAATGCATTATTGTATGGGTGCTATTGTAACTTTTTGAAAGAAAATCTCGCTACTGCCTTAAGAAAAATATCAAATAAAAAAATGGTAATGTTAACATGGCTACCTTCTAAAATTTTATATGCATATTGGAATAACAAATATGAAAAATGAAAAAAAGAAAAGAACATTAATTTTAACTCAAACAGATCCAGCTACAGATATTATGTTTAATAACTGGATTCGAAATGGATATAATGCTGATATTATTTTTAAAACGGTGCCTAAGCCCCTTAGACTAGTAAGACGTTTTTGGATGAATATTCCGTTTCCTTGTTTAAGTATTTGGCTTGGAAAATGGAAAAGTAATTTAAATAAATATGATACCATCATTTTGCATGCTAGCGAATGGACCAGAAATATTCCTGAATGGATACATAATCAAAAACCAAAAATGCGCATAATATATTGGTACTGGAATCCTGTTAATAAGCTGAGTTCACCGCTAAAAGTAACAGATACGCACGTTGAATTTTGGACATTTGATCCGATAGATGCTCAAAAATATGGAATGAAAAAGAATATTCAATATTACAGTAAACCAAAGTCTGAATCTAAAAATCCAATGATTTATGAAGACGTGTATTTTATTGGACATAATAAAGGACGGCAGAAAGTAATAAAGTCAATAGAAGAAAAGTTAATACGACAACAGATTACCTATAAATTTGATGTAATGAAGAATAATTTTATACCGTATTATGAAGTTTGTTCAGAAATAAGCCATGCTAGATCAATTTTGGAAATTAATCAAGCAGGGCAAGCGGGATTAACTTTGCGAGCTATGGAATCTCTTTTTTTTGAAAAAAAATTAATAACCAATAATCGAAATATAAAGATGATGGATTTTTATTCTGAAAAAAATATTTTTATTCTTGAGGAAAGACCAATTTCACAATTAAAATCTTTTTTATTTAGTCCTTATGATCATTCAGTAGATAAATATAAAAATAACTATGATTTAAATGCATGGTTTAATAATTTCTTTGATAGAGTTTAATTTAAAGGATAAGAATAATGCTTTTTTTATTAGTGATATTAATAATATTAGGTTTAGTTTTTCCGCGATCAAGAATTCTTTTTTTGTGTCAAGGAATCTTTATTTTCTTTTTAATTGGTTTAAGAGTTCACGATCCTGACCATTATATTTATCAAGTTGAGTATTTATCTGCTCCATCCATATATTATAAATTCGCTGATTTTCCAGGTTGGAACTTATGGATGAAGTTTTTCATTAATAGAGGTTATGCTTTTAATCAGTTTATTTTAATAATGGCAGCTATATGTGTTGTGTTAATGTTAATAGGTATATACGAAATAGGAAAAAAATTAGGTGGATATATCTCTTTTGCATTAGCATTTTTTTTAATATACCCACTGGGACATGAAGCTACCCAAATGAGAACTTTTTTTGCGGATGCATTGATTTTCTCAGTTTTACCTTTTCTGCTAAAGGATGTAAAAGATTTAAAAAATAAAATATTAAATTATTCAATATATTTTATAGTAGTATATATTGCGACTACTATTCACACATTATCTTATTTTTTTGTATTGGTTGGAATAGTTTTTATTTTGCTTAAATCATGTAAATATGAACTGCAAATAATAATAGCTGGTTCTATTGTAACTGTAATATTGATTAGTTCGAGCGTGTTAAGTGATATTATTATTGGGTTTCTTAATACAGGTAAGCAAGATCACTGGATAGGTAATGGTACTGTTTCTTTTGGAAAATTAATTCCTATTTTAATTACAGTTATTATTTGGTGGGTAGCCTATATTGAACTTCAAGAATTGTGCAATGCTTCTCAATTTATAAGTATTGATAAAAATAATCTTCTTAACATTCAAAAGTTTATAAATACTATTTTTTTAATCCTTCCGTTATTAAGTTATGACATAACTTTTAATAGGTTATGGAGAATATACTTAATGCTATTGTATTTAATTACAGGGGCGTATATGTATAGCAAGTATAAAGAGAACGATAAGAAAAAAATATATGTCTTGATCCTTTTCTTTGTTATTATTTTTGCAATTTTTATTTATGAAAATGAAATGAGTATTTTAGGCTCGTTATTTTGATAATTAATATTATTCCATTATTAGTGATGGGGACGTGTTTTACTGAATGAATAAAAATGAAAAAAAGACAATATCAGCTGGAATAGTATTGTTTAATCCTAATATTGAAAGATTAAATGAAAATATTCGAGCAATAGTCGGGCAAGTTGACAGAGTTATATTATTTGATAATGGCTCTTCTAATTATGTACAAATTAAAAATTTCCTGCATAATAATTATCCGCAATGTTCTTTAATAACTTCAAAACAAAATAGGGGAATAGCATTTGCCTTAAATAAAATAGCTAATGTTGCATTAGCAAATGGATATAAATGGTTACTCACTTTAGATCAAGATAGCGTAGCTTCTGATGATTTAATTTCAACTTATGAAAAATATATGTATTTGCCAAATGTAGGACAATTAACTTGTAATAATAAGGACAGAAATTTAAGTAAAATTCATGGGACAAATAATAAAATTGAAGAGGTTAAATATTGTATCACGTCAGGTACAATTCTTAATTTAGATGCATGGAAGAAGGTAAATGGTTTTGATAGCTCGATGTTTATTGATAGGGTTGATAATGAATTTTGTTGTGCTTTAAGGGAGAAGGGATATAAAACTTATAAGCTCGGATTTTGTGGGATTTTGCATGAAATGGGAAATATTACAAAGCATTATTTTTTTTATAAAACAGTAGTAGTAATGAATTATAATGCTATGAGATATTATCATATTGCTAAAAATAGTATTTTACTGGCTCGTAGATATCCTCATGAAGAAAGTATTATTGCTACTCTTTTTCATGAAATAAAAATTGAAATAAAGATTTTGCTTTATGAAAAGGAAAAAGGAAAGAAAACAATATCAATTTTAAGAGGAATGAAGGATGGATTTTATAGAGAAAAAACTAGGTCTTTATAAGATAGCATTTAGAATGAGGCTGTGATGAATAAAAATATTGCAATTTTAATGTCAACATATAATGGAGAACGATATATAAAAGATCAGATAAATTCTATTATTAATCAAACTTTTAAAGAATGGACTTTATATATTAGAGATGATGGATCTAACGATAAAACAGTTAAACTGATAAAGGAATTTGCAAAAAAAGATTCGAGAATTATTTTTTTGGAGAATATAAGTTTTAATAACTTAGGTCCAGCTGTTTCTTTTTTGACTATGTTACGATTAATAGATGCCGATTTTTATTTTTTTGCTGATCAAGATGATTATTGGGATGAAGCTAAGATAGCTCATATGCTTAAGAAGATAGATCCCGTAGGAGATTATCCCCAACTGGTTTATTCTAATTTACAGGTAGTGAATAAAGACTTAACTTCTATTACTAGTAAATGGGCAATGCAAATTGGAAAAAGTAAGGGAAAAACAAGATTTTTTGTAAATGATGTCCCAGGTTGTACTATGCTAATTAATAAGCAAGTAAGACAAATGTTTGTGAAAACCTTTCCTGATTATAAAAAAATTATTATGCATGATTGGTGGCTAGTACTTATTGCACAAAGCTTTGGTAAAGTTGTGTTTTTAGATGAAAAGTTAGTTTTATATAGACAACATGGAAATAATACTGTTGGTACGGGAGAACAAAATAGAAATTCAGTGCTTAAAAAAATATTTAATAAAAATAGTAGACAAATTAGGAAAAAGAATGGTCAATCTTCTATTTTTCAGAGTATGGAATTTTTCAATATGTATCATTCTGATTTGACTCAAGAAGATAGGATATTTTTTAAAGATGTTGGTAAGTTATTACATTCAAGTTTTGTTTATAAAGTTAATTTTTTAAATAAATATAAAATTTATGGTGATTTAAATTTAAGAAATTTTTATAATAAAATATTATTTATCGAAGCTTTAAGTTTGAAATAGTATAATTAATGAATTGAGATAAAAGCTATCCTTTTTAAATAGTTTGAATGAAAAAAGGATGGCTTTTATTGCCTAAAAATATATAAGTTTAAAGGTAATTAAAAAGATTAATTGTAAGTAAAATTAAAGGATAATAAAAGGTATGAATAAAAGAATAAAAATACATTCAATTAAATATAACTTTTTTATGAATGCACTTCTAACTATTTCCGGATTTATATTTCCGTTAATTACCTTTCCTTATGTCTCAAGAGTATTAGGACCAGCATCGAATGGTAAAATTGCATTTGCAGCAGCTGTTATTAGTTATTTCTCATTATTGGCTGCAATGGGAATTCCATCTTACGGTATTAGAAAGATAGCGGAAGTTCGTGATGATCAAGAAAAATTAAACAAAACATTAACTGAGTTGATTATAATCAATACAATTTTTACTGTATTAAGTTATATATTATTATTATTGCTAGTTTTGATTGTCCCTGATTTTAGGAGAGATGCTACCCTGATTGTGATCACATCTATTCAGATAATCTTTACTACATTTGGAGTAGATTGGTTTTATCAAGGTATAGAGCAATATGACTATATTACTGCAAGAAATTTGACGTTCAAGGTAATTGCAATAATATTAATGTTTGCATTAGTACATAACCCACAGGATTATATCATATATGCCGGTATTGCCGTTTTAGGTAACGTTGGTTCTAATTTCTTAAATATGGTTAAATTGCGAGATTATGCTCATTTAAATTTTCATATTTCCTTAGATTTAAAACCTCATTTAAAACCCATTATTACCTTATTTCTATACAGTGCGATGACTGTTATTTATACTAATCTTGACCAAGTAATGTTGGGGTTCATGACTAGTAATAAAGAAGTGGGATATTACTCAGCTACAATAAAAATTGAAAATATTTTAACTAGTGTTATTACTTCTTTGGGTGCAGTAATGTTACCTCGTATTACTTATTATTTGAATCATAATGGTGTTCAAAAGTTTAATGAGTTAGTTAGAAAATCATTTAACTTTGTGCTTTTTTTATCTATTCCATTAACAATTTACTTCTTTTTGGAGGCTAATCAAGTTATTTTTGTGTTAGCTGGTAAAGGATATGAAAGAGCAGGAATAATTTTAGAATGTTTAATTCCAGCCATTATCTTTGTTGGGCTAAGTAGTGTAACTTCCTGGCAAATACTGATTCCATTAAAAATGGAAAAATGGGTATTAGTTGGATCTATAGTTGGTGCTCTTCTTGATGCAGGGCTCAACTTGATGATAATCCCTATTTTTGGTGGTGTAGGTGCTGCCTTTTCAACAGTTGTTGCAGAATGTAGTGTATTTGTAACTCATTGTATTGTTCTGCGGAAGATGTTGATGAAAGCACTAGATTGGCAAAATATTTGCAAACTTCTTGTAGGTAATGTTGTTGCACTAATTGTATTGGGATTGTTATATGTTGTTCATTTTCCAATATTGTTCTCTAGTGGTTTAACTCTTTCTTTAAAATCTAGTTTTATAAATTGTATCTGTGTAGGCGTTGTGTACTTCGGTGTATATGGAATAACTTTACTGATTTTGAAGGAACAATTAGTTTTAGAAATATTAGGAAATATAAAACAACGATTTAAGTAAATATTGAGTAAAGTTTGCTTCAATTGTTTAAAACATTTCTTTATGATAATAGCTAGTTATTTAGTTCTTGGGATGTAACTGATACTTTATGTTAAAGTTGAGCGAGATATTTTGTAAGCGTAAAAAACTGAAGTATCTTAAAACCCCACCTTGGCTTGTGCTAAGATGGGGTTAATTATATTCAAAATTTATCTGCAGCTTGCCTGCACTTGCTTTGTCCATGGCAAATAAGCCGACAGTGCTTCTTTGTCTGTCAGAGTTGATTCATTGGGTAATTTATAGAGCAAATATTTGAAATATTTGCTAGAAAAATTGCCAAATGAAAAGGACCTAGAATCAAATACACTTGAAGCTTATTTGCCATGGCAAAAAGAGGTCAAAATCCTTTGTAAATAAGGCATGCGAAAAGGCCACTCCTGGGATGACCTTATTTTTCGTGCTCTCAGGCACGCCTGGTTATTTGACGCTTACGTCACTCCTACCTATGTTTCAAGTTGAATCTATTTTACATAGAGAATAAATGTTCGCTCTGCTATAATTTAAATGATAAAACACTATAAAATTATCAAATAAGCGTTAATAATTCATATGACACAATACTACACAAGTGGCGAGTTTGCGAAGAAGGCGCATGTTTCGATTCGTACAATTCGCTATTATGATCAAAAGAATTTATTAAAGCCGGCAACGCACACTAAAGGTGGTGCACGGCTATATACCGACCAAGATTTTGCCAAGTTGCAACAGATTCTACTATTAAAGTATCTTGGCTTTTCACTCAGCGATATTCGTGAAATGACGATTGGATCGGGGGATAAGCAATTACTCCGCAATTCACTCCAGATTCAGAAGCGTCTAGCTGAAGAACGACTAGAAGAAATGAAAAATGTGATTGCGGCAATTGACTCTACTAGTGAGGCTTTAAAATCAAACCAGCAAGTGGATTGGAGCAAGATGCTCAATTTGATTCATTTAACATCGATGAATCAATCACTCAGCATGCAGTATAAGAACGCTACAAATATTTCTGCGCGTATTCGTTTGCACCGAGATTATTCAGTGAATAAAGAAGGCTGGTTCCCATGGCTATTTAGTAACTTACATCTTAAGTCAGGAATGAAGGTCCTTGAACTTGGTGCAGGTAATGGTGCGTTATGGTCACAGAATATCGATAAGGTGCCAGCTGGTGTGAATATTATTTTGTCAGATATCTCTGAAGGAATGTTAGCTGATGCCAAGAATGAGATCGGTGATAAGCCTGAATTTCAATATGCCGTGATTGATGCGCAGAAGATTCCTTTTGCTGATGATACTTTTGACTTGGTGATTGCCAATCATATGCTGTTTTACTGTGATGACATTTCTAGGGCATTGTCCGAGATCCGTCGCGTGCTCAAGCCTGGTGCCTCCCTCGTATGCAGCACATACTCCAAGCGCCACATGCGCGAGATCACGGATCTAGTCCAGAGCTTCAATTCCAACATCGTTTTATCATCCACCAATTTGTACGAACGCTTCGGCTTAGACAACGGCAAGCAGATCTTGAGCAAGTTTTTCAGTGACGTCACCTGCAAGAAGTACCACGATGCCATCGAAATCTCCGAAGCAACGCCGATTATTTCATACATCTTGTCCTGTCACGGCAACCAGAACGAGATCCTGCTCAACCACTACCAAGAATTCAAACAATATGTTGAGCAGAAGGTTAGTGGTGGCTTTAGCATCACTAAAGATGCCGGCTTTTTCACTGCTAGAAAATAATCAGATCACTAATATATATTATGAAAGCTAACTATTAAGCTGCACAAATCATATAAAATGTCAATTCTTTTCTCTTTCTTTTTATTCGAGAAAATGAACTGCGTGAATCGTTGATATAATAGTATTTCTTTCTTTTCTCTTTCTTTTACTTATGTTGGATTTGTATTCTAATGATACTAAAAAAGTCTCAACACTACTAAAGAGTAATGAGAGACTTTTTGCACATGATAAAGCAGTCATTGCTAAAGAGCAATTGTTTTTATCTTATCGTTTATTCTAGTTGGTTGAGTATAAATGTCAAATTTTGAGGGATGCAGATATTTTCCTGATTTAATTAAATCTGTAACATAATAATAGTTACTGGGAGAAAAGCTTCTTTAGAAAATTTACGCGGGACAATGGTCCCTAAACCCTCATTTTTTATGAGTGTTTTTTCTTTTTGCCCTTGAAAGTTACGTAACGTAAGGTTGTACAATCGATATGAATTAAGTATTAAGTCGGAGGAATTCTATGAAGGTTATTGTTACTGGAGGAGCCGGTTTTATCGGTTCTAACTTCATCTTCTATATGATGAAGAAGCATCCTGATTATGACATTATTTGTTTGGACAGTTTAACTTATGCAGGTAACTTGTCTACTTTGAAGAGCGTGATGGACAATCCTCACTTCAAGTTCGTTAAGTTAGACATCCGCGACCGTGACGGTGTTTACAAGTTATTCGAAGAAGAAAGGCCAGATGTAGTTGTCAACTTCGCTGCAGAAAGCCATGTTGACCGTTCAATCGAAAATCCAGAAATTTTCCTTGAAACCAACATTATTGGTACTTCAGTCTTGATGGATGCATGTCGCAAGTACGGCATCAAACGATTCCACCAAGTTTCAACTGATGAAGTTTATGGTGATTTACCACTTGATCGTCCAGATTTATTCTTCCATGAAGATACACCACTTCACACTTCAAGCCCATACTCATCAAGCAAGGCTAGTGCAGACTTATTAGTTGGTGCATATGGCAGAACCTATGGCTTGCCAGTAACTATTTCACGTTGTTCTAACAACTATGGACCATATCAATTCCCAGAAAAATTGATTCCATTGATGATCCAAAGAGCTTTGAACAACGAAAAACTTCCAGTTTACGGTGACGGTGAAAACGTCCGTGACTGGCTCTACGTTGAAGATCACTGCAAGGCAATCGACCTAATTTTGGAAAAGGGCAAGCCAGGTGAAATCTACAACATCGGTGGTCACAACGAAATGCATAACATCGACATCGTTAAGCTCATCTGTGATTACTTGGATAAGCCATACTCATTAATTGAACACGTTACTGACCGTAAAGGTCACGACCGTCGTTACGCTATCGATCCAGATAAGATCTACAAGGAACTTGGCTGGCTACCAGAAACCATGTTCAAAGATGGTATCAAGAAGACCATTCAATGGTATCTCGACAACAAAGAATGGTGGGAAAACATCATCTCTGGTGACTACCAAAACTACTACGAAGAAATGTATGGTAACAGAAAGGTTTTAGACAAGGACTAAATTTATGAAGGGCATTATTTTAGCGGGTGGTTCAGGCACTCGTCTTTATCCATTAACTTTAGTAACCAGTAAGCAATTATTGCCTGTCTATGATAAGCCAATGATCTATTACCCTCTATCAACCTTGATGCTTGCAGGAATTAAGGATATTTTGATCATTTCTACGCCAGCAGACACGCCACGTTTTGAAAAGCTGCTCGGTGATGGCTCACAATTCGGTGTTAAGTTATCATACAAGGTACAACCTAGTCCAGATGGTTTGGCTCAAGCCTTTACTTTGGGCAAAGATTTCATCAACGGTGAACCTTGTGCCATGATTTTGGGCGACAACATTTTCTACGGCAACGGTTTTACCAAGTTGCTTAAGCAAGCTGCTGAGGATGCACGAAACGGCAGAGCAACGGTCTTTGGCTACTACGTCAATGATCCAGAACGTTTCGGCGTGGTTGATTTTGACGAGAATGGCAAGGCTATTTCAATCGAAGAAAAGCCGGAACATCCTAAGAGCAATTACGCTGTTACTGGCTTGTACTTCTACCCAGCTGGTGTTAGTGAAAAGGCCGCTCAGGTTAAGCCAAGTGCACGTGGCGAAGTTGAAATTACCAGTTTGAACGATATGTACCTTCAAGAAGGCAACTTGGATGTTCAACTTCTTGGCCGTGGCTATGCCTGGCTTGATACTGGTACGATGCAAAGTTTAGTTGATGCATCCAACTACGTTAAGATGGTTGAAGAACGTCAAGGCGTTTCAATCTCAGCACCTGAAGAAATTGCGTACATTCATGGCTGGATCGACAAGGATAAGTTACTCGATGCCGCAAAGCATTACGGCAAGAGTCCTTACGGCCAACACTTGAAGTCTGTTGCTGAAGGTAAGTTACGTTATTAGTTTTTTAAATAGGGAGAAAAGATTATAATGGGCCAAATTAAAGTTGAAAAGAATGTCGGCGGTATTGAAGGTTTAGCAGTTATCACCCCAACTGTTCACGGTGATGATCGTGGTTACTTCATGGAAACTTTTAACCAAAGAGACATGATGGAAGCCGGCTTTAGCATTAACTTCGTACAAGACAACCAATCTAGCTCAACTAAGGGTGTACTTCGTGGTTTACACTTCCAAAAGCATTACCCACAAGTTAAGTTGGTTCGTGCTGTTCGTGGTGACGTGTTTGACGTTGCCGTTGACTTAAGAAGCGATTCTAAGACTTACGGTAAATGGTATGGTGTTGAATTAACTGCTGAAAATAAGAAACAATTCTTGATCCCACAAGGTTTTGCACACGGCTTCCTTGTATTGAGTGACGTTGCTGAATTTTGCTACAAGGTTAACGACTTCTGGCACCCAAACGATGAAGGCGGTATGGCTTGGAACGATCCTGAAATTGGTATCAAGTGGCCACATGTTAAGGGTGACTACCCAGGCAGTGCAGATGCTAGCGGCTACACCATGGACGATGGCACTAAGCTTAACTTAGTAGAACGTGACCAAGAATGGAAAGGTTTGAAAGATACCTTTAAGTTTTAATTAGCGAGGTAGATTAATTAATGAAAGCTTTTGTAACTGGAGTTAATGGTCAACTGGGCCATGACGTAATGAATGAACTTGCTAAGCGTGGCTATGAAGGCGTTGGCTCAGACCTTGCTCCCGAATATGCTGGCGTTGCCGATGGCACTGCCGTTACCAAGATGCCATACGTTTCTTTAGACATCACCGACGCAGATGCAGTTAACAAGGTAATCACTGAGGTAAATCCCGACGTGATTATCCACTGTGCTGCTTGGACTGCTGTTGATATGGCTGAAGACGATGACAAGGTTGAAGCTGTCCGTAAGGTTAACGTTGGCGGTACGCAAAATATTGCTAATGTTGCTAAAAAGCTCGATGTGCCAATGGTTTACCTTTCAACCGACTATGTATTCGATGGTCAGGGTACTGAACCTTGGAAGCCAGATTTCAAGGGTTACAAGCCATTGAACGTTTACGGCGAAACTAAGTTAGGTGGCGAAAAGGCTGTTGCCGATACTTTGGACAAGTACTTCATTGTTCGTATCGCTTGGGTATTTGGCGTGAATGGTCACAACTTTATCAAGACTATGCTTAAAGTTGGTTCAACCCACGATGAAGTTAAGGTTGTTGATGATCAAATCGGTACGCCAACTTACACCTTTGACTTAGCTCGCTTGTTAGTCGACATGATCGAAACCGACAAGTACGGTTACTACCACGCAACCAACTCAGAATTGCCTGATACGGCTAGCGGCTATGATGAAAATGGTACCAAGACTGGCTACATTTCCTGGTACGATTTCACCAAGGAAATCTACCGTCAAGCTGGTTACGACACCAAGGTAACGCCAGTTACCACTGCCGAATATGGTTTGTCCAAAGCAGTTCGTCCATTCAACTCACGCCTTGATAAGAGCAAGTTGGTGGAGAATGGCTTTAAGCCATTGCCTGTTTGGCCTGATGCGGTTCACCGCTATTTAGAGATCTTGAAGAAGCAAGGTTTCTTTGATGAATTGAATAAGTAAGATTTTAAGGAAGCATCCCTTTGGGGTGCTTTTTTGATTCTTGGGTAAAAATGACATTAAAACGATTTATTACAACATAGGAGGAGTACATGATAAAGCTATATGCACATGATGGTGGCGGAGATTCTTTTTATGTGAATAAGAAAGAAGTTACCACGCACTTGGATTTGATACATTACCTGTTAAGTAGACAGTAAAATCGCATAAAGCTTTTATTCCTTAGTTGGTTGATAATCAGCTGAGGATTTTTATTATACCTTTGAGTGTAGGAATGCAAACTAATAAAAAATAAAATTCAATGGTATTCTAATTTGCAAATCTGCAGAAAACGAGCAAAATTTTAAAGAATATTTTAAAATATATTTAATTATAATCTTTGGAGAAGGTATAGAAAGTATGAAAGTAAGAAAAGCGATTATCCCTGCAGCAGGATTAGGCACTAGATTTTTGCCAGCAACTAAGGCATTGCCTAAGGAAATGTTGCCAATTGTTGACAAGCCAACGATTCAATTTATCGTGGAAGAAGCTAAGGCTTCAGGAATCGAAGATATCTTAATTGTTACTGGTAAGAATAAACAAGCAATTGAAAATCATTTTGATTCAAATCCTGAACTTGAACAAGATTTGGAAAAGACTGGCAAGTCAGAACTGTTAAAGTTAACACAAGAAATTACTGATTTGGGCGTAAACTTGTACTACACTCGTCAACCACACCCAGCTGGCTTGGGGGATGCCATTTATCGTGCCCGTAGTTTCGTTGCTGGTGAACCGTTTGTAATTATGCTTGGCGATGATTTAATGAAGGATAAAGTTCCTTTGACTAAGCAGTTAATTAACGATTACGACAAGACTCATGCTTCAACTATTGCCGTTATGAAAGTACCACACAAGGAAGTTTCTAAGTATGGTGTAATTGCACCGGATGGTAAGATCGCTGATGACTTGTACAATGTAAAGAGTTTTGTGGAAAAACCAGATGTTGATAAAGCTCCAAGTGATCTTGCAATAATCGGTCGTTACTTATTAACGCCTGAAATTTTTGATGTTTTGGAATATCAAAAGCCAGGTCGTGGTGGTGAAGTTCAATTAACTGACGCCATTGATACAATGAATAAGACACAACGTGTATTTGCTCAAGTCTTTAAAGGTCAACGTTTTGATGTTGGTAATAAGGAAGGCTATCTTGAAACTTCCATTCAATATGGTTTGAAGCATCCAGAAACGCGTGATGCCTTACGCAAGTACATTAAGGAATTAAGCAAGACATTATAATATGATATTAATCCATAACAATCTTTTATATTAAAACTTAATCTATCACCTGAAGTGGGTGATGGATTTTTTGTATGATGAAGAATAAGGATATGCTATTACGCTTACGTTTAAATGAAAAAGGAACATGTAAATTACGCTAAATTTAGCGCTTTTTGTCATCAGAATAATATACCTATTCCTGGTTCTAAATATCGAATGTATTTAAAAATGAATAGAGATGTTACAGGATTAGTTGAACCTTTGCCCACTGCTAAGAACGATATTATTTATTTTGAAACAGAAGATGACAAAGACACTGATATAGCAAGTGAGTTAAAGGATTTAAATGATTCACAAAAAATTAAGCAAATAGAGCAAGTATTGGCTAATTTTAAATATTCATCTAAAAAGCCTTTGAGTAATAAAGTAAAGAACTTTGAAAAGAGTGTTAAAGAATGGGAAGAAAGTAATCCTGGTGATATTCATACGTATGAATGGTATGAGGGATATTCATATGAGCAAAAGCCAAAATTCATGGAAAATATTTCGTCAAAAGAAATGCCTAGATTATATCGAATATTAGATGAAATTTATTTAGTTCTTGATCAATTAGGTGAAGAAGTTAAAGATGATTTTACAGTAATTATTGGTGGTAAAGATGAGGTTCCTTTTGATGTTTTAGAATTAAAAGATCGAGTAAAGCATGAAATAACTAAAGAAGAACAGAAAGACCTAGACGAATATGAAATAGATTTGAAGATAAGACCTTATTCAGCGTTTAAACCTAGAATAAGAAAGTATGCTCATCCATATAATGGAAAGTTAAAGATAGAGTTTAAGGATTATCTATATCAGAAACTTTCAAATTTTTTGTGTAAATAGATTTTTCTCGTAGATCGATTTTTTAATCTTTTATTTAATCAAAGTAGGATTCTAAGGTATCCTGAACCTGACCAAAGCCTTTGTGGATTCGATTGAAATAGCGTTCGTTGTAGCTCATTGCCTGAATGCCAATAAAAGTATCAAGCGACTGTTCAGTTGGAAACTCTGCTTTAGGCTTAGCTTTACGCTTGATAACGTTGTTAAAGGATTCGATCATATTGGTAGAGTAAATTGAAGCCCTGATCTGCTTAGGATAGCTGTAAAAGACCAGCAGATCAGGTTCAATCTCTTTGAGATTTCTGATGACATGGTTGTACGCTCTGTTCCACTTGTCATAGAAGGCGTGCAAGACTTTGATCGCAGCTTCTTTATTTGGCTGTTGATGAATTTGCTTGAATTCATTCATGATCGTTTCGCGATCATCTACGCGTACTTTAGCGCAAATATTGCGCATGACATGAACTAGACAGCGTTGAAAATGAGCTTTCGGATAAGTCTGCTCCAGCACTGTCTTCATGCCCACAACGCCATCTGAAAGAAAGAGCTCAACCTGTTCTAGACCGCGAGACTTCATGTCTTGAAGCATTTCCGTCCAATTCTCGACGTTTTCGCTGGGGGCAATGCGGTAATCGATGACTTCCTTGTGGCCATTAGGCTTGATGCCAATGGCAATATAAACTGCTTCACGATCAAAGGTTATGCGACGCAAAGGAATGTAGGTAGCGTCCAAATAAACGCAGAAGAACTTGTCACTGAGTTTGCGCTGATGATAGGCCTCG
>ENA-ORUR01000493-ORUR01000493.1-human-gut-metagenome-genome-assembly--contig:-NODE-493-length-16895-cov-5.11366_pt1 | contig 16895 bp, 18 predicted proteins | sample MGYA00242086_ERZ509223 | MGnify/ENA primary metagenome ERZ509223 (study PRJEB26280, sample SAMEA2338820) | human gut metagenome | biome: human gut; feature: human-associated habitat; material: faeces... | reverse complement strand
GAATCTCCCACTTCAAGCATTAAACCGTAGGTTTAGCTAAGTGGGAGTAGTTCAACTTTCATTACTTGATCCAAAAATGTCTAAGAAACTAATAAAGAGATTAATAAAATCAAGGTAAAGCTGTAATGCACCAAGGACAGCTAGCCCATTGGATGATACTTGACCATTACACTCGGTATAGATATTTTTCATTCGTTGTGCATCCCAAGCTGTTAATGCCGTAAAAATGATTACCGCAACGATTGAAAGCAGATAATTAATTATTGGACTTTGCACAAAAAAGTTAACCAGCATGGCGATAATCAAGCCGATTAAGGCCGCACTGGCATAAGAACCAAGTCGCGTAAAATCACGGTGAGAAAAAGTACCAATAATCGCCATTGTTAAGAATACACCCGCTGAGGAAACGAAGGCTGTTGCAATATCAGTACCAGCATAAGCGCCTGCGATAAAAGCAAAGGTAATTCCGTAGACTATCGCTGTTAAAATTAATAGGAACAGACAAAGACCAGGACTACGAGTAGCATTAAAATTAATCCCAAACGTTAGGATAATTGGCAAGAGGATAATTAACCACATTCCCCAGCGGTTATTGACCATAAAAGTAGTAAATTGCTGAGCGAAAACAGTCATTACGAGCCAAGCGGTTAAGGCAGAAAGCAATACTGCCAGGGTCATTAAACCATACATTTTTGTTAAAAACTTATTTAAGTCGGTAATATCAACAACGTTTCGACGATTAGGTGAAAAATTATCCATTGTTGAACGCTCCCTTCATAAATAAATTCTTACCTTTATTATATTCCATAAATTTAATAATAAAATTGCTTTGCGGGAAAATTATGCTAACTTACTAGTTTTTGTATAATATATAAAATTATAGGAGGGATAAATTATGCAATGGTTTGATAAACAATTTACTGAACTAACAGTTAATGAACTTTTTGCCATTCTTAAGTTACGAGCACAAGTTTTTAATGGAGAACAACAGAGTTCCTATCCTGATCCGGATGATAGTGACCCACTTGCGCACCATGTTTTTGCGACTACTAATGGTGAAGTAGTTGCTTATGCACGTTATTTTATTCAGAATGATGTTGTAACTTTTGGTCGCGTAGTTGTGGCTCCACAAGCACGCGGGATTGGTTTAGGTGGAAAGATTATTGAACATTTATTAAGTGGAATCAAAGTGAATTTCTTCAACTTTAAGATAACTATTCATGCCCAAGCCTATGTTGAGGAATTTTACAAAAAATATGGTTTTGCATCTGTTGGTGACCATTTTATAGAAGCTGAGCGCGAGCATGTTACGATGGTTCATGAACCGTTAAACGATATTTATGACAAATAATATGATAAAAGTAAATCAAATAGGTTCCGTTAACTATATAAGAACCTTGAAACAAAGCGGTCTTAACGCTCATGAACAGCTTGATTTAATTATTAATCACCATTTACAAGCTTATATTGATAACTATGGATTTCTTCAATTTTCACCAACTGTATATCAATTTTCACCTCAGTTAGCCCCCACCAGTTTTTTCTATCCTTATTTTCGTGATTTAGTTGTGACGGCTTATTTAGGGAAGAAAGGGCTAAAAGCAGATTTATTAGGACGCAAAATTCATTTATTTCGCAGTTATCTTGATCGGCAAAACATCGCTTTTATTCGCCGATATCAGCGTCCCTCTCTTTCATCAGAAGCGACAGATTTTCAACGATTGCTTTCCTATGCCCACGATAATCACTTTAAATTAGACTTTAAGACTGGTGCTAATTATCATAATCGTTATCATCATAAATTTACTTACCCCTCTAATATGAAGGTTCAATTAGTTCGTAATTCGTATCGTCGATATGCTAATCCAGCCCGAATGATTGAATTTATTGTTGATATCGAAACAGGAAAGTTTATTAGTCAATGGAATATTTATCGCTTTGATAACCAAGGAAGGGTTGATTCAGATCCCACGCATTATTCGACCAATCAATTACGGCAAATTGCTGATACAGAATCTTTTAACTATGGAATTCCCTATGGGGAGTATTATGTAACTGGTAAATATCGTCACACTCATCAACGTCTTGATATTACTCAACCGACCGATAGTCAGCTTCGAAGGGTTGCTAAAAAATATTGGCAGGCACCTATTGATTATGATGATGGCGGTAATTATGCTGACTTAGTAAAAAATATGCAGGATGTTATCGCATGGCGGGGTGTTCCAGATTCGCAGCGAATAGAAGTTTATGCTGATTATGTCAATTCATTAAAAGAACATCAGTGTAAAAATAGCGGAATTAATCATTTCTTTGCTAAGAATAAAGCATTTCAGCACTTTTATGTTCCTTGGTGGCGGAGATTGGTATAATTAAGGACAGAAAGCGTTAATCTATTTTGAAGTGATTATCCAGTGAAATAATTAAGTTGTTATTGTCTATTATGTTCCAAACGTGTTATGGTTGAACTTGAATAAAATTAAAATGATTGATTGGAGGGATTCTTGGATGGGAACCGATTATGATCAACTTAAAGCAGCTTTAAAAGAACCGTCATTAAATGCCAAACTTTTTTCTTCACAGTTTGGTTTAGAGGCAAAGAAGCACCGAATTTTGACCAATGGGCGGGCAAGTCGTTATCCATATCCTGAAAATCTGCGTTCACGGCAATATAATATTTATTTGAACTCAGGCTATACGGATGACATGATGGACTTTGAAACGGGTCCAGTTGTTGGAGCTAAAAATGCAGTCCGGCAACTAAAAATGTTAGAGCAGATTGTTATCTCACATTTACGGAGTGATGAACGATTATGGCCGTTAAGTATGGCGCCAGGACCGACTTATCAGCATGACCTTGAATATTTACAAACTGCATTTACTAAGAAATGGGACCAAGAGACTCATGATTATCTAGGGAAGAAATATGGTATTGTTCAAGAAATTTTAGGGGATGTCCATGTTAATTTTAGTTTGGATGGTGAATTAATCAACGAGATTTATCACCGCTTTTATGCGGACCGGTATCCAAACCGTATTGATTTTCAAAATCATCTTTACTTTAAATTAGCGCAAAAGTTCTACCTTTATCAATGGTTATTTACGTACTTATATGGAGCAAGTCCGGTTTCTGAAGATATGCCACATAGTATTCCAGAGGATTTGGAGCTGCCAGTTCGGAGTTTGCGTTGTAGTGATTATGGGGATGATAACTTTACCAATGAGCAAGTTACCTATACTTCATACGACCAGCATTTTGCAGAACTAAAGCACTTCATGGACAATGGCACTTACTATAGTATGAAGGAATTCTTTGGCCCGGTACGGTTACGGCGGCATAACCATGATATGCATGATATTGATGGGGCCTTACATAAGGGAATTGATTATCTTGAATTTCGTAATTTTGACCTTGACCCGTTGTCGCGAACAGGAATTAGTGACGATACGATTAACTTCCTTGAATTAATGCTTTTAAATAGTATTCTTTCACCATTACCTGATAACTTGGAGGAACGATTAGCGGAAGCAAAAAAGCGGAATAATGGAGTGGCCTTACAAAAGCCAAAGGAACAATTACCGTGGATGCATGAAGAAGCAATGCAGTTAATCGCAGAGTTGCAAAACTTTATTGTTGAGTTTAATGCTCCGCGAGAATACCAGCTTGCTTTGAAGTTTGTACAACGACGAGTGGATGATCCTTCGCTAACTCTTAGCGGTCAGTTAGCAGATCAACTTGAAAATGGTGATTTATTATCATTTGGGTTAAAAATTGCCAATGATCGTTACACGAAAAATATTAATTTCCAACATCCATTGCAAGCAATCAGCGATGTTTACTCAGATGATGTTCAACAATTGGTTAAAGCTGCCATTGAGTTAGGTGTCCAAATAGACTTGCAACCAACGCAAGTAGTATTATATGTAGGAGATCATCAAGAAAGCTATAATGCTCAAGCAACTTTTGATTTCTCAAAGGGTGCCCGTGATGTAATTCTTAGTGATTTTTCAGAAGTTCAGGATTTTCAGGAAAAGTAAAAAAGAGACTGAGGAGATTATTTCCTAGTCTCTATCTTTTTAAAGTAGGGTAATAACCTTGTTTTCACTTTCGTTATTTCCCGGGAAATAGAAAGAAGCGCTAAAAATGAGAAAGATTGGAATTATTGGCCTCGGTCATGTGGGTGAAATGCTAGCCAACCAATTAGTAATGAACGGAAAAGTTGATGAATTAGTTTTGATTGATGAAAAAGATCAACTAGCTATTGCAATTCAGGCTGATTTAAATGATGCCCAAACGGTCTTGGCGACCCACACAAAAATAATTATTCAAGATTACGCTGCCTTAGCCGATGCGGATGTCCTTATTACCGCCTTTGGAAAGAGTGCTTTGATGAAGCAACAACCAATGGCTGAGCTTGAGACCAGCTATCAGCAGGCCTTACAAGTTGGTAATAAGATTTTTAAGAGTGATTTTAGTGGGATCTTAATCAACCTTACTAATCCTAATGAGGCAATTACTGCTGTTCTCCAGCAAAAAGTTGGCTTGCCGCAAAAGCAAGTAATTGGGATTGGCACGGTTGTTGAAACGGCGCGCCTTTATCGGGCAATTGCAGAAGCCGCAAAGGTCGCCGCTGCCAATGTAACTGGTTTTGTCTATGGTCAACACGATGGTCATCAGGTATTTGCTTGGTCAACTGTTCGTGTGAATGGACAACCCTTAACTTCGGCAATCAATGGTCATCACTTAGATCAAAGTCAGCTTAAAATTAAGGCGAACCTTAGTAATTGGTACACTCTCGATGGATTAGGGTATAATGTTAGTGCTGTTACTGCTTGGACTCTCCGAATTATTACGGCAATTTTTGCGGATGAACAATTAGCGTTGCCGGTTGCAATTTATCAGCCGCAGTATTCCACTTACATTAGTTTTCCAGCGTTAATTGGTCGGCAAGGAATTGGCAACCTTCTCCTCTTAAAACTTTACCCATTGGAAGAAGAAGAGATTAAGAGTGCGGCAGCAACAATTAAGCATCAATTAGATTCTCTAAAAAATATTAAAGGGGAGTAGTTGTATGATTAAACGAATTGCAGTTTATTGTGGTGCGCGTGATGGGAATAATCCGGCATTTAATCATGAAGCACAACGATTTGGTGAATGGCTGGTCCAACACGATATTGAATTAGTTTATGGTGCCGGTGCGTTTGGCTTGATGGGAACCCTTGCTCGGACAGTCTTAAAAAATGGCGGCGTTGTTCACGGGGTAATAACTACTGAGCTAGCTGAACGTGGAGCCATTTATAACGAATTAAAAGATGTAAGAATTGTCCCTAATATGGATATTCGCAAGCAAACGATGATGGATCTTGCGGATGGGTTATTAGCTTTTCCCGGCGGATTTGGGACACTAGAGGAAATTACCGAAGCCGCCTCATGGACAACAGTTGGGGATAATCATAAGCCAGTTGCTTTTTACAACTTTAATGGCTTTTATGATTCGTTAAACGACCTATTTAAGCAAATGAATAAGGCGGGCTTTGTAGAAGATCCTTATCTAAATAGTATCTGTTTTAGTGACCAGTTTGACCAGATTTTGGCATTTATGCAAAATTATAAAGCACCGGCACATCGTCAGTACGCTCAAAAATAATTTAAAAATAAAAAACGCTGTCTTACAGCGCCAAGATTATTTTAATGGTTGAATAGTATAAACTTGGTCATCAGCTTCATCGGTTAATGAAACTGGCCGTTGTTCATTTGCCCGAATAGTAATGTGATAACCAAATCGATCAAGGAAAACTAACTTATCAGGTTTGATTTGTTGAACCGTTGCCGGAATGATTTGGTTATCGATACCGAGCTTTAATTCAGGAGAGATGGTTATTTTATGAGAGCGATCTCGTTCTTTATCATAATATTGCCATGTGCCCGCATAAAAGATAGGTAACGAGATCGTATTATTGCTTTTCTTCGTACGACTGAACCCTAAAGTACTGGTGAGTCCAGCCATTAGTCCCGCGCCGAAAAGTAACATTCCTTTTTTTCTCATATTTTATCAGTCTCCTCAATTAAGTGATAAGTCATTCTATAACATAACTAATTATACACACATTTCTATTATCAGAAGATTTCATTTCTGTTAAAAACGCGCAATAATTGTTAAAATTAAATGTAAGCAAAGAAATATTTGAAAAGGAAGAGTTGATTTTATGCTAAAACTTGGTGTTATTGGAACAAATATTATTACTGATCAGATGCTAGATGCAGCCAAGACAACTGGAAAATATGAATTGACTGCTGTCTATTCTCGGACATTAGAGCACGCTGAGAAGTTTGGTAAACCATATGGAGCAACTAAATTTTATGATGACATTGATAAGTTCTTTGAAGAGGGCGACTTTGATGTTATTTATATTGCTTCACCAAATAGTTTGCACTATCAACAAGCACGGAAAGCAATCGAAAATGATAAATTTATCATTGTTGAAAAACCAGCCTTCGTAAATCCAAGTGAATACAGTGCAATTGAATCATTATTAGCAGCCCACCCTAAGGCTCGTTTGGTTGAAGCAGCCCGTCATATCCATACTAAGATTTATCAAGCTGCCTTGAAGAAAGTTGATGAGATGAAGGAACATTACGTTCAAGGCGCAACCATCACTGTAATGAAATACTCATCGCGTTTTGACAAAGTTCTTAATGGCAGTGAACCATATCCAAATATTTTTACCCTTAAGTATGCAGGGGGAGCATTAATGGACCTCGGTGTATATGCTGTTTATGGTGCCGTTACTATTTATGGTGAACCAGAATCTGTAGTTTACTTCCCAACTCTGACTAAAACTGGGGTTGATGGTAAAGGGGTTGCAATCCTTAACTATGACAAATTTACTGTCACTTTAAACTTCGGTAAGACTGCCAACTCTCACCTCTATTCTGAAGTTTACGGCTTGAAGGATACCTTAGTCTTTGATAGTATTTTTGATACGCGAAAGGTTACTTATTATGATGCTGACCAAAATGCGCACCCAATCGAAGCACCCGTTGAAGAAAATTCAATGACTGATGAAATGAATGATTTCGCAGACCTCTTTAACAATCCTGATGATGAAGAGGAAATGAAGAAGTACAAGCATTGGTTAGAACTATCTAAGACGGTCAACTCAGTTATGTACTCCCTTCGTCAATCTGCTCAACTAGTTTTCCCATCTGATAACGATCAAGAATAGGATGATTTAATTTGATCGAACAATTTCAAAAACACTTTGATGAAAAATACAAGCAACCAACAGCAATCCAAAAAGCAGTTGCGCCGGCATTAAAAACTGACCAATCTGTCCTTGGAATAGCACCGACTGGCTCTGGTAAGACCCTAGCCTTTACGTTGCCACTCTTGCCTAAGATTATGCCAGGCGAGGGAACTCAATTATTGGTTCTCGCACCTTCACAAGAATTGGCAATTCAAACAACCAAGGTAATCCGTGAATGGGCAACTTTAATTGGCGTTAGCGTTCAATCCCTGACAGGGGGGGCAAATTTACGGCGACAAGTTATGAATTTACACCAACACCCTGATGTCGTAGTAGGGACACCTGGACGGGTACTCCATATGCTTGATAACCATCACTTAAAACTCGGCCATTTAATGACAATGGTTATTGATGAAGCTGATGACATGCTTCAAGACGATACTTTAGCTGTCGTAGAAGATATTGAGCGTGCGACCCCGTTATCTACTCAACTAGCATTCTTTTCTGCTACAAAATCTCCTGTTCTGGATGAATTGAATGTGATGTTTGGTCGCGATATTGAAACTATTGATGTTCGTGATGAGGATACTTCTCAGGGACCGGTAGAACATGGTTACTTAAGTGCACGAACCAATGCGCAAAAAACAGCAACTTTACGTCGGCTGACAAGTATTAAAGATTTTCGGGCGCTTGTCTTCTTCAACAGTACCCGCACCCTTAACTATGCTGCAAGTCGGTTGCGACACGAACATGTTCCGGTAGATACCTTGGGCGGTAGACAAAAACAAGTACAACGGGAAAAAGCGATGCGGATGTTTCGGAAGCGGCAAATCAAGTTGTTGTTGACGACGGATTTGGCAGCCCGGGGCATTGATATTCCTAAATTGCCTGCCGTTATTAACTTTGACTTGCCGACATCGCTCAATACCTATATTCATCGGGTTGGCCGTACTGGGCGACAAGGAGAACCAGGATTAGCACTTAGTTTAGGTGATGATCATGATATTCGTGACCTTAAGAAGTTGCTTGCTGATAGTGACTATGAACTAACTAAGCTCTACATTGGTGATAATAAATTAACCAACCAGAAACCAGAAGAGGGTCAACGGGTGGTTTCAATCAAACAGCAGGCTAGTCGTCACTTGCAAAAAGAACAATTAAGTGGGGAAACCCATAAAAAGATGAATCAAACTCTCAGTGGATTCTCTAAGCCAAAGAAACGGCGAAAGAAAAAGAATCGCAAAAATAAAGGAATTCGTTTGAAGCATCGTCGTAAAAATAACGAAAACTAAAAAAGAATAATTACCGTCTTTACGAAATCCTTCGTAAATGCGATAATATTCTTTAGTTTGGTCCTATAGTATAATTGGATAGTACATCCGCCTCCTAAGCGGTCGATTCCGGTTCAAATCCGGATGGGACCATTTGATAATGCACTGTCGACGTGATTGCTTTGTTTAGTGATTACGTCTTTTTTATTAAAAGCTGAAGGGAGAGTCATTAATGCAGCCACCATATAAGATTATGTTTTTGTTTGGTACGCGGGCTGAGGTTTTGAAGTTGGCGCCGATCATTAGATTGATGCATCAAAATCCTGCGACCTGGCAACCAGTTCTTGTTGCAACGGGAAATTCACAATTATTAAACGACACGTTGGCATATTTGAATTTCCAAATTGATTTCAGTGTTGATTCATCGAACGTAACAAGTACAAATGAAGTTGAACTATTGAGCCAACTGTTGCATAACTTAAATAATGTGATTAATGCTGGACAACCAGATATGATCCTTGTGGCTGGTGATGCTACTACAAGTTTGGCTGCCAGTTTGATTAGTTTTTATCATCATATTTCACTTGGCCATGTTGAAGCTGGTTTGCGTACTTATGAACGGTATTCGCCATTCCCTGATGAAATGCATCGGCGCCTTACAGATAATCTAGCAGACCTTTATTTTGCGCCAACGACAAGTGCCCGCGATAATTTATTGCAAGAGCACCATCTAGCAAAACGAATCTATGTTACTGGAAATACTTCAATTGATAGCGTGAAGCATAATTTACAAGAAGATTTTACGCATCCTTTACTGCAGTCCATCCCAGCAGATAATCGGATTTTATTAATGACAATGCGGCGCAAAGATAACCTCGGCGCCCCCATGAAGCGTGTTTTCCATACAATGCGTGATATTGTGGAAACTAACAACAATCTTGACCTGATATTTCCTGTCTATCCTCATCCAGAAGAAGAATTACTGGCTAATGATATTTTAGGAGATCATGACCGGATTCATCTTATTACACCATTAAATCATCATGATTTCTTAAATATTGCTGCCCGGAGTTCGATTCTGTTAACTGATTCAGGCGGTTTGCAGGAAGAAGCTCCAGCATTGCATCGCCCTCTTTTGCTTTTACGTGATGAAACAGAACGTCAAGAAGCGGTCAGCCTAGGGGGCGTAAAAATTGTTGGTACTGATCCGACAACGATTCAACAAGCGGTTTTTGAATTGTTAAATGATGAGAAGAAGTATCGGCAAATGGAACTAGCGGAAGTACCATTTGGAGATGGACACGCAAGCGAAAAGATTCTTAAAATTGTTGAAAAATACTTATCACAACAATAAAAAAGGTGAATAAGAGAGCTTTTTATGTAAAAGAGTAGTCTCTTATTCACCTTTAGTTTGCTTTAGGTGATCGTAATGATCCACGTTTAACGATAATTGGTAATTGCTTTAGGACATTGTAAACATGATGAAGTTCCGTCTCTGCTTTCTTCTTATCAATTCCTTTAGCAGTCATAACAGCATCAGCAGCTTGCGCATAATTACGCTTATATTCTTGATTGATTTTATTCCAATCAACTCCAGCAAATTGTTGAGCTAATTCCTTATCATAAGGTAACTTTCCTTGAAGCATCAGGACAGCAATTCCGGGATAGCCAAGATAGCCTTGCCAGTATGAGGCATTGTCATTTGAAGTATAGGTATTGTCGTGAAAGGGTGACGGTATAAGTTTTCGCTTCATTAGAAGAGGTTACGAGTGCTTGATCGTTTTCAAGTTTAACGTGACCGTCAGCAATTGCTGTATAAGCTTCTAATATTTTTTCAATTGGTGGGAATTTTTTCATCATTTTAGGTCAATACCTTCTTCGTATTTATTATAGTTGGAATTTTTAAGATAAATAAAAAATTCGCACTGTAAGTTTACAGTCCGAATCCTATCATTTATTTATCTGCAATATCACGGTTATCTTTGAAGATTAACCACTTTGAGAAAATATAATTAGCAATTACCACAATGACATTATCAATAAATTTAACGATAAATTGTTGGAGAGGTGTATCGAATTTCAAAACTTTGATACCTACATACGTAATTATTAAATCGATAAATAAAGTCAATCCACGATAAAAGAAAAATCGGAAAATTTCAACAATAAAGTCACTAACGGTAGTGTAATGGGAACCAAATACCCAGACTTTATTGGTAAAATAAGCAACTAATACGGATGCAAACCACGCAATTACAGTTGCAAGGGCAACATTCCAGTGAAGTCCCGGACTCAAAATCTGGAATACTGCTAAGTTAACCACCGTTGTGACAACGCCCCAGAAAAGGTAGGCAATGATTGACTTATATTTTACCCACAGATCCTTAATCATTCAGTTTAGCCGCCTTTTCTACTAATTGCTTAGCGAAGGCATCGAGCTTTTGAATGTCTTCTTCATCTGGTGCGAGGTTGATTTTAACATTTTCAGCGCCCTTAGTTGCCCCTGTCTTGGCAAGGGCATCCCCAAATTTATCGACGGCGACACAGAAGTCATCCCCATAGAAAGTATCACCAGAGCCGGCAACTCCGTAAACCTTGCCTGCTAGTTGTTCTTCTTGCAAGTCTTCATAAAAGTCAATTCCTTCTTCTGGAAGAGCTCCCTCATCGTAAGTGTAAGGACAGATCACACAAATATCAGCTTCTTCAAAGTCAGCTGGATCAGCCATTGTCATTTCAACTTCATCGACTTCTACTCCTAAATCTTCAAGAGCGTCAGTAATAATGTCCGCAACGTCTTCATTATTACCGGTAATGGTTGCGTATACTACAAGTGCTTTTGCCATTTTATAACCTCCATTAAATCTATAACGTTCATATAGTATAGCACGGTTTGCGATATCAGGGCAGACAAGTGGTATACTATTTATGTTAGATTGTAAATAAGGAGATCGCGAAAATGATTAGTTTAAAATCACCTCGAGAAATCGATGCAATGGAAAAGGCCGGGGCAGCCTTAGCAGCAATGCACCTTGGCCTTCGTAAAATTATTAAGCCAGGCATCTCAAGCTGGAAGATCGAAGAATTCGCTCGGAAGTACTTCAAGGCTGCTGGAGCTAAAGCTGAACAAATTGGCTTTGAAGGATACAAGTACGCTACCTGTGTTAGTGTTAATGATGAAATTTGTCACGGATTCCCTCGTAAGAAGTTAATCTTAAAGAAGGGCGACTTAGTAAAGGTTGATACGGTTGTCAGTGTCGACGGTGCTTTCAGTGATTCTTGCTGGAGCTATGCGGTAGGAGAAGTTTCCCCTGAAATCCAAAAGTTAATGGACGTTACTAAGAAGTCACTGTTTATGGGAATTGACCAATGTGTTCCTGGTAACCGGATTGGTGATATTGGGGCGGTGATTCAACACTACACAGAAGATGAGAATGGCTATGGGGATGTCCGTGAATTTGTTGGTCACGGTATTCAACCAACAATGCATGAAGATCCAATGGTGCCTCACTACGGCGAACACGGCCAAGGAATCCGTCTTCGCAATGGGATGACCATTACTGTTGAACCGATGATTAACACCGGTACGTGGGAAGCCGATACCAGTGATCCAAGTGGTTGGCTTGCCAAGACTGCTGATGGTGGTTGGAGTTGCCAATATGAGCATACCTTAGTTATTACAAATGATGGTCCGAAGATTTTGACGTCTCAAGATCCAGAAGCAGATGCTGATTACATGTACGATGATAATTATGCTAAGTACTTAGACCATTACCGTGAGATCGCAGAAAAGGTTGCTAAGCAGTTTGAAAATTAATAGCTGGGCAGTAAAAAAGGATGTTAGAAAACTTTTTCGTGTTTCTAACATCCTTTTTATAACGCTCGCTAATCATATTGATGCATATACTTTGAAAGCCGCTTTAAGCCTTCTTTTAAAGTTGCCTCTGGTGCACAGTAGCCGAGGCGAACGTGACCCGGAGTATCAAAAGCATCGCCGGGAACGAGGAGAACCCCTTCGTCATGAAGCAAGTTTTCACAGAAGGTATGAATATCAACCGGTACATCAAGCATTGGGAAGGAAGTGGAGACTGCTTGTGGCATGATGACACTTGCTCGGTCTTCATGATCAATCCAATCCTTATAAATGGCGAGGTTGCCAAGAACTAACTTCCGATTCCGGGCGAGAACTTGATCACGGTGACGTAAAACATAGGTGGCGAGCTGGTCGTTAAAGACTCCTCCACAGATCATGGTGTAGTCACGGAACTTACGGAAGATATCGGCAACTTCAGCGTTAGTCGCGGTCCAACCGATTCGAACTCCTGGGACTGAATAAGTCTTCGAAAGAGAATTAGTAGAGATTCCCTTATCGTAAAGATCAATAATCTGCGCAAATTTTTCGGGGTGATCGAGGGGCAAGTAGACTTCATCAATAAGAACATAAGCATCGACTGACTTAGCAATTTCAACAACTTGTTCGAGAAACTCTTTATCAAGAACCGTTCCCGTTGGATTATTTGCGTTGTTTAGACAAATCATTTTAGTATTAGGTTTAACCAGCGCTTTTAGGTCATCGATTCGTGGGTACCAGTCATCTTCTTCATGAATATGCCAGTAATCAACATCTGCACCTAATGATTTAGGAATGTCGTAGAGTTGTTGGTAAGAAGGGTATTCGGCAATTACATGATCACCGGGATTGATCAAGGCATAGAGAGCTAAAATATTTGCTCCTGTGGCACCGTTTGTTTGCAAGATATTTTCCGGATCAACATGGTGATATAGTTTAGCAACTTCTTCTTTGAACTCGGGTGATCCTTCAATCCACCCGTAGTTCATTTGCTGCTTATCAAGCATCTCATAAAATTCTTCACCATTGTTACCATCTAAATTTAAGAGATCGTGCATACTCAAAGAGGCGATTGTACTTTGTGAAATATCATAAGTCGCGCTCTTTTCCCACCTATTTAGCCATGCTTCGACACCAAAATGTGCTATTTCTACCATGATCTTTTCCTCCTTTAATTAATTGAAATTGTTCCGTTGATTACTAATACTAAAGAAATAACCGCAAAGACAGCGATAATCCCCATTGCCCATTTTTCCTTTACTGTGATTGAGTGATGGAATTCCTTGCATGCTTGGACGTAAAAGAAGAATCCAGGAATAAAACCGACTGAAACGACCATTATTTCTTTCCAGCCAGAGAGAACCATTGCCATCAGTTCAAAGAGAGTGGCGATTAGTCCAATAACAAATTGTCCCCATTCTTGGTGTTGCCAACTGTACATCATCTGGTAAATGCCAACAAGGAGGTAACAGATCAAAATCGCAGCCGTGCAAAGCGTATATGCAAAGTTGTAAGCATAGGTAGTGAAAAGTAAAGAGAAGAGGAAGATTGATTGAAGAACCCCGGTGATTATTAATGCCCGTGTTGGCGCTTTTTTGTCATTTAGCTTACCCCATGATGTTGGAAGGGTTTCATCATCAGCCATTAGCATTAATGATTCAGCTGGTAGCATTGTCCACGAGAGCCACGAAACTAATACTGAGATGATCAATCCAATACTGATCAGAGCGGCACCCCATGTTCCAACCAGATGTTGCATGATAGCACCAAGCGCCGGTTGACCACCAGCTGTTAACTGGGCGCGGGTCATTACCCCGTATGGCAGAATAGAAACCACAATGTAGATAACGAGTAGGCTTACAAGACCGAAGATGGAAGCCCGTTCAGCATCAGTCCGTGTTTTGGCACGACTAGAAAGAACCGAGGCACCTTCAACGCCGACAAATAGCCACATCATTACCATAATTGAGGCCTTTACTTGGTCATAGATTGAACCAGTTTCGATTTTTGAACTGAGATTCTGTGTTACATTGCCCCAGAAATCAGCAGTAAAAATCTTAGCTTTAAAACCAAGAATCACACAGATAACAAAGACGACTAATGGAATAATCTTGCAGATTGTCCCAATTGAATTGATGAAAGCCGCTGATTCGATTCCTCGATTTACCAAGAATGTCAAAACCCAGGTTAAAATAATTGCAACAATAATTGAGAATAAGTTTTGACCATTGGCAAATAGGCTGGGGAAAAACGTTCCAAGGGCGCTCATCATAATCGTCGCAAAAGCAATATTGCCGAGCCACGCTGAAAGCCAGTATGCCCAACCAGAAATAAATTCGCCCAGCGGACCAAAAGCAGCTGCCGCATAGCTGAAAATCCCTGAATCAAGGCCTGGCCGCTTTTGCGAAAGATTAGTTAGGGAGAGAACTAAAGTCAAGACGCCAATCCCTACTATTATCCAGGCAATGATTGCTGGTCCGGGAGCTGCCGCGGTAGCTAAATCACTGGTAATTCCAAATACTCCCGAACCAATTGTTGATCCCACGATTAAAAGGGTTAGTTCCGTCGTATTAATACCTTTTTTCTCACTCATTTACTCCACCTCACGATCTTATATATTAGAGTGAAAATCACATAAATTTTCTTAACTCAATTATAGCAGCGTCGGAAAACGCTATCCATAGCATTAAGATTAAATGTGAAAGCGATTATTAAGTAATGAAAATAGTATACATCGCTTATAACAAAATATACAAATAAACGAATAAAGATTGCTAAGTTGGCGTAAAAATACAAAAGGTAGTATAAAAGTAATGTGAAATTATGTAAAAGACTTTTATTTTTTTAAAAGACGACTATACTAATAATTATTAAATAATTTCTTATTTTTATTTAAGAATTTTAAAGCTTTGGAGGCATTATTTTGGACGAACAGAGTAGTAATAAAAAGATGATTACTACCTTTGGACTAGTGACGATGATCATTACCGCCATTTTTGGTTTTGGGAATGTTTCAAACGCCTACTTACAAATGGGTTACGGTAGTATTATTTGGTACGCATTAGCAGGGATTTGTTTCTTCTTTCCCTGTGGCTTGATGATGGCAGAGTACGGTTCCACATTTAAGGATGCTAAAGGGGGCATTTATTCCTGGCTTGCCGGTTCAGTTGGTGAACGAATCGCCTTTGTCGGTACTTTCGTATGGCTAGCATCTTGGATTGTATGGATGGTATCAACAGCATCACGGATTTGGATTACTTTTTCTGCGTTGCTTTTTGGTAAGGATACTACCCAACAATGGCATGCATTTGGTCTGACTTCGACTCAATTGATTGGGGTCCTTGGGATTCTGTTGATTCTTGGAACAACTTGGTGCAGTTCACGGGGAATGACCGCCATTGCTAAAGTTGGTTCACTTGGTGGTATTTTTACAATTGTTGTTAACATTATCTTTGTTATTGTCAGTGTTATTGTTTTAGTCGCCGATAAGGGAATCTTAAAGCAACCAATTCATGGTGCTTCAACTTTCATTACATCACCTAATCCACAATTCCAGACACCAATTGCCATTATTTCGTTTGTTGTTTATGCTATTTTTGCTTACGGTGGAATGGAATCATTAGGGTCTGTTACTGATAGTATGAAAAATCCGGAAAAGACATTCCCTCGTGGATTGATCATCGCAAGTATCTTTACAATTGGTACTTATGTCTTAATGATTTTCATGCTCGGTTGGTCAGTAAATTATCAACAAACTTTGACTAAGAGCAGCGTTAACCTTGGTAATGTTACCTATGTTGTCTTTAATCAATTAGGGGTTACCATGGGGGATACGCTTGGATGGTCGTACGGTGCTGCCCTTACTTTTGGACTTATCATGACGCGGATCGTTGCCTTTGCACAGACCCTTGGCTTTTTGGGCGCGTTGTTTATTCTGCTTTACTCCCCAATCAAGGCCTTCATTCTTGGTTCTAATCCAGAATTATGGCCAAAGAAACTTACGAAACTTAACAAGGCGGGGATGCCTGCAAATGCAATGTGGCTTCAAGCAATTATTGTTTCAATTATTGTTTTCTTGGTTGCCTTTGGTGGAAATGCTGCTCAACAGTTCTACTTGATTTTGACTGATATGGCGAACGTTTCAACTTGTTTCCCATATGTTTTCTTGATCGGGGCTTTCCCATTCTTTAAGGCAAAGAAGGACCTTGACCGGCCATTCGTTGTCTTTAAGAACCGTTTCTGGACAGATGTATTAGTATGTTTCGTTGAATTGATTTTAATTGTCGGAATCGTCTTTACGTTTGTTCAACCACTATTACAAAAAGATTATCAAACAGCTTTCTGGACACTTGCTGGACCAATCTTCTTTGCAATCGTTGCGTTGGTCTTCTATCAAATTTCCGCAAAGCGTCACCATGTTGAAGGGTAATTGATAAAAAAGGAAGTGGGAAATAACCTTCTCGACAAGGTGGTGGGCTAAGCTAGAACGATGATTAGCACGGCACGGGCTGATTATCGTTCGTACTTAG
>ENA-ORUR01000490-ORUR01000490.1-human-gut-metagenome-genome-assembly--contig:-NODE-490-length-17067-cov-2.51564_pt1 | contig 17067 bp, 20 predicted proteins | sample MGYA00242086_ERZ509223 | MGnify/ENA primary metagenome ERZ509223 (study PRJEB26280, sample SAMEA2338820) | human gut metagenome | biome: human gut; feature: human-associated habitat; material: faeces... | reverse complement strand
TTCAGTGTCCAAATGCTACTACCTAACCGACTAGCAACAACAGATAAATTATCACCAGATCTAACTGTATAGCTACGTGTTGCTACTTGTCCAGTAACCCTTAATACTTGACCTGGATAAATTAAGTTTGCATTTGTGATGTTGTTTGCTGCCTGTAACGTGTATACTGTGGTGCCAAACTTGCTTGCAATGCTAGATAAGTTATCACCATATTTAACTGTGTAGTACGTCACAGTTTGAGTTTGTGGCGTTTGTGCGTTGTTTTTGAGTTTGCCACTAATCTTTAGTACGTCACCTGGATGGATTACAGTAGTAATTGTTTTGTTGTTTAGTTGTGCTAATTGGTACATATCCAAACCGACTTTTTGAGCAATGGACCACCACGACTCCCCAGCTTGTACAATGTACTTTTTGGTGCTATCGTTTGAATTTTGGGCTTCCGTTGGTTTTACAGGAGTATTTTTAACTACACCAGCCGATTTTGTCATATAGTCGACTAAGTCAACATTACCATCAACCCCATAAAAATTGTCAGCATATTGCCACATCGCTACATAAGGCATACTTGGGAAATAATTAAAATCAGGTTGAGTTTGCAAACTGGTTGTCTTATAACTTGCCACCCAAATTACTGTCCCAAATTCTTGGCCGATTGCGTCCGCATCGACATATTGCCTTAAATAATAAGCCCCCGAATATAAAAGTACCTTGTAACCGTGGCTTTTAATTGTGCGCATGAATGCTTTGATTGCTTCCGTGTTGCTTGTTATTAGTTGCTCCTGCTTCATAATCAAGGGCAAGCACTGAGCCAGCCCTTAAACCCACACGCTGAGCGTCACTTATTGCTAGCTTAGCATGAAGGTTAGCTTCGCTTACATTGGCCCCAAACTGGCCCCAAAAATAACCGCCAACTGATAAACCCACGGCTTGAGCATTGGCTAACTGAGCGGATGCTTTCGGGTTTTGGTAGTGGTTACCTTCATTACCACCACGTCCGCCTAGTTTAACCAGTGCGAACTTAGCGCCCCGTTGTTTGAACTGGTCAAAATAGGACGAGGTGCTGTCTTGATAACTTGCAACATCTAACCCTAAGGTTTGATTGGCTAAGGCGTGCGTGGATAATAACAAAAAAAGCCCAACGGCTAGCGTTAAGCTTAAAATAATTTTATTTTTCATTTTTGCTTTGAACCTCGCTTTCTTTTTGGTGCTGAGACGCGAGTTTTAAAGCTTCGCTCGCTGTCTCATCTATAGACCTGACTGTTTCCGTATCAACAGTGACTCCATCGACCAGGCCTAAAATACCGCCGATTGTTAAAATAGTGTTTACAAGGTTCATGATTTGGCCAACGTCACCCGTGAATTTCAGATTGAAAATCGCACACAGCTGCTGCACTAACACGATTAATAATAATACTAGAGAAGTGATTGTCTTGCGATTTAACTTCCCGTCTTTATCTAAAAATACCTTTTTCATTTTCATCGTCCTCTTTTCACAAATAACGCATTAATTTTTTCATGATGTCTATCAAGCCGGCGATCATGCTCATCAACTCTCTTTTCTAAACGTTCAAAATTCGCTTGCTGCTTATCAAAGCTAGCATTAAGTTTTTGAATGTTAGCATTTAAAGTTCTTAGCTGTTCAGAAAAGGGCTTTAATGCTGAGTTTATATTCTTGTTGAAAGCCTTGCTACCATGATTTATTAACCAGTACACCGAACTAAAAAGGACGGAAATAACCGCCATAATCGACGCTATTTCCGCCCAACTATATCCTAGTAATGTATGCACATATACTCACCTACTTTTATTTTTACTCCTACCCACCCACCCTATCATTATCTTAAGCTATTGGAGCTACTGTTGTTTGTGTTGACGCAGTTGTTTCAGCAGGCTTATCTTCTGGAAACATCTTATAGTAATCTTCTTGTGTGAAGTAATTTACTCTTACAAAAAGTTGCACATTTTCCTTTGTGAATAATCCTAAATCATAGAAACGTTTTACAATATCATAGCTATATCTCATTTTTACTTACCTCCATTTGTTCCTGCGTTAGTTGCATTTTGTAACATAATTTGTGCCAAAGTTGCGTTTAGTTCGTTATTAGACTTACTTAATTTATCCACTGTTGAAGTTAAAGTATCAACTTTTCCTTGTAAGCCAGCTACTGCTAGCATTTGTTGTGCTGCAGCTTGTTCTCCTTGAGTTGGTTCTGGCTTGACTTCTGGAATGGTGTATTTCTTCTTCCATTCTTCTTCTGTTAAACTATCCCAAGAATTTGTGCTTTCGTTCCAAGTTGGATCATACAAACCAACACCATTACTATCCACCGGTTTTACTGTTGTGGCATTTTCTGGCAAGTCATAATTATCTGGATAATCACTTACTGAATACATGTATCTTTTTGTTTCTTTATCGTAAATAAAAATTAACATCTGATACCCTCCTACTTATCTTCTACTGATTGTACTCTAGCCCAAGGTCCCCATACGTTATTTGTTCTAATTCTATACATCATTCCAACCCCAACTAGCATTAGTATCTGTGTACAAATTTCAGTGCTTGCTCCTATTTGTAACAGTGTTCCCCATGCATTAGTTTTTGAGCCTTGTTGAGCTTTAGGCCATGAAGAACCAGCGCTTTCTCCCCATAAACCTACTGTATGAACACCTTGCTCCAAATTATTCAAATCAGTGCTAGCTCCACCACCAATAAATTTACCAATCTTAAAATTCGCTGTGTCTTTTTGGTTTAAAGACGTTACTCCCTCATCAATAGTTTTAACTTTATCAAAATTAGCGTTAATCTTATCCAAACCATTTTCATCCCCACGGGGAATACTTGTAATATTTACCGTCATTTTATGACCACTCCTATCTTAAATAAATTGCCTTATAACCTACAAAGGCACAATATACACCATTCTGTAGAACTAGCTTAGTATTTTCTGCTAGTTTATTGAAGCTAGATTGAAGTTCAATCGTACTCTGACCGTTAGTATTTGCTATCACTTTGGCTGTTAAAGCCTCCCTGTTACCTCCGCCAAACATCCCCTTAGGTTCCGTTCCAATTGGAACTAAACCCAAGCTATATTCCTGGTACATCAGGTTTACTGTACTATTAACTGTCAAACTCTTAGCAACTACCAAGCGGACTCCTCTCGTTCTAACTGTTATCGTGGCCTTCGCTCCTTCACGTTTCCCGTTGTAGGCTGCAACACTAAACTGGTAACTTGTATTAGGCTGTAAGCCACTAAAATTATAACTTTTAGAACTGATGGTCGCTACTAAACTAGAGCCATTATAAATTCGATAATTCATTTTTCATCACGTCCAACTTAAAGTCACGCCACTAGCTGTAACATTACTTGATGATAGATTACTTACATTAGCCAAGGCTTCATAAACAGTTAACGTAAGCATATTAGAGGTTTTTCCTGCTAAACTAGCAGTAATTGTAGTAGTACCTACTCCCACCGCGCGGACATTCCCGCTATTATCTACAGTTGCTACCTTAGTATTAGTACTTGCTAAAGTTGGGGTTCCGCTAGTCTGGTTAGGTGGCGTTACTGTCACCGTAATTTTAGCCGTACCACCAACCTCTAAACTAGTTTTGTCGATTGCTAAGGTGATGGTTGCAATTGGAATTTCTGCTGTTGTTACCGTGATAATATTAGACTTGGCACTTTCTCGCAAACCATTGTAGGCTGAAACAGCATAGCGATAAATTGTTTTAGCCTGTAACCCTGTATCCGTATAGGTTTTTGCATCCGTCACTTCTGCAATTTTGGTTAATTCACCAGAAGAGCCTACCCCTCTGTAAATATAAAATTTCATTTTAAAATCACTCCCAAATCAATTTCTCTGTAGTATCATTAATAGCCGTTGCATGTAAATTCTGTGGTGCTGTAATAACATTATTATCTGAAGTGCTGTTACCACTATTTCCCTTAATAGCTGCAGTTGTATCAACAGTTCCTAAATCAAAGCTAAGCGTTTTGTAGCCATCAATTAGGCGCCACTTGTCAACTTCAAAAACAGGCTGTCCATTTAAAATATGCCCTTGCGGCAAGTGAATGACACAAGTATTTGCATCAGGATAGTCTACGCTGTAAGGAACATCAGTATTATTGATTCCCCCAAACGACCCTTTAGGACCCGTTCCAATGCCATCTGGTTCCGTTCCGAGTGCATACTCGTAATACCGTACTCGCACCTTAGGATTTCGTCCTTGATTATGCTTTAGTGTTACTGTAAATCCAGCTGGAATGTGTTGGGCAGCCATCTGTTCTAAATTCTCCAACCGTGCATCTAAGGTTGTGAACTTTCCATATTCCGCACTGTCCCGCGCTAAGATCACTTCACTATCTTGGGTCAAGTTAGCGATTGCTTGCTTAAATTGCTCTTCCAAGTCCGTTTGCCTGGTTTCAACTTGCCCTTGTCGTTCTAGTAGGTCGTTTTTGGTTCGTGTTATATCAAGCTTAAACGCTTGTTCATCATTGATCAGGTATTCAGATATCTTGGCGCTAAATAGCGTCCATTGAGCTATAGCTTCTCGAACATCTTTACCGTACATTTTTTCTCGTAACCATTTAGCGACTTGCAAAGCTACTTGATCTACGTTTCCCACCGAAATAACCTTACTTAGACTTTCAACATCTTCTGCAGTAATCGGGGTATTATCTCTATATGCCACTGTTTCTCACCTCCTTTAAAGTAAGAATTTTTTAAACCTATCACTTGGCTCGGTGTTTAGGTCAACATTGCCAGTGATTCCGTTAATAAAGCCTTTGCTAGAGTACTGCCATAAATCATAAGGATGCGTAGGTCTTAGACTATTAGCAACAGTGCCATCATTACGCCCATAAGACGGAATCCAAATTGCTCCTGCCCTAGCAACATTTAAATTAAAACTAGCGTATAAATGGTTAGCAATGTACAGAACAATCTTATTATCGGGAATACCCAACGTATTAAGTTGATTCATATAAGCCTCAACCCCTGCTCGCATTTGACTAGCCGCTCCCCCCATTTCAACACTCTCAATATCAAGTGCATAAAAAACAGGCTGCTGCTTGCCTGCAACAACCCTTTGAGTGCGGTTATAAAAATCTTTTGCTTCTTGTTGGGCATCGGCTGTTGATACACCACGAAAATAGGCGTAAACTGCATACTTTCCACCGGCTGAAATACACTTCTGAATATTTTCCATGTATTTCAAATCTTGGTGAGATGAGCCGTCTTGGACTCGAATGATACTTAAAGTAACGTCCTCTTTAACAACAGCATTCCAGTCAATCACGCCTTGCCACTCGCTGACATCGATGATCTTACCGATGTGTAATGGCTTAGGTTGTTCTGGCGTCTGTGCGTTGACTTTGTTTTCTAAGTCTTTTAACGCTGCGCTTAGATCCTTAATCTGTTGTTGTGAGCTGTTTAGTTTCTTAACTAATTCTGATGTGTTCATTTTTTGATTGCGAATCAGATTATAAAAAGCATTTATTTCAGCAGCGTACGCATCTTTTGATCTGTTACGATACTCATTAATTGCCAACGGATCATTACTTAGCGTGACTGTTGTATTTTGAACTTGCAGTAAGTCAATGCTCATTGCGATTATTCGCTCACTGATCTCGATGCCTTGCAGTTGGTTGACCACTGTTATCGTATCACCACAAGATAACATGTCAGCACCTTTGATATAAGACAGATCAACGTATCCTAATTGCAATTCATACTTGATTGCTTTTTGATTTGCTAGATAGTTACGTCCTTTTTGTAGCAATGTATCAGCCGTATTGACATCGTCCCATGTTTGAGTTTTAACCCTGACACCAAATTCTTTGATCAACTCATCATCTCTAAGATATTCATTACCGCCATTAGCGCTAGCAATCGTCAAACGCGGACTTGACACTTCCGTCTTACCCTCTTCGTTAGACTGTCGCTCTTGTGTTGCGCCCAAAGGCTTTAACACAGTAACGACTTCGGTTGGATCAATATTTCTTGAAGATGATAATAAGTTCTGTGCTAGCTTTATCTTCTGCTTAGCTGTTACACCGATCTTAGGCATATAGTCAAGATAAAGCACACCATTTTCATCACGGACTCGTAACTCACCACCTAGACGACTAACCAGCTTATCTTGGATATTGTCATATGTGTCTTTAGTATCATCCACAAAGCGATAAACATTATCAGTGGAATTTGTGACTGTTACTTCACCTAAGCGCAACTGTTTGTAGCTTTCAACTTGCTTGTTGTGCTCATTGATAAGTGCTTGTAAGAAGTCTTTTGGTGTTGTGTCATGAAACTCTTGCCATGGTTGAACACTGTCATGTAAAAAACCTTCTAAACCCTCACAAACTGCCGTTTTTTGGATAATACCACTTGTATCCATGCTATCAGAATAAGTCAGCACACGTCCTTCAAAAAAAACTTTGCCTATATCTGGTCGAGTCACCTTGACAAAAAATTTATACGGCTTGACGACTGAATACAATCTATGCGAAGGATCTAATGTAAAGGTAAAACTATCATAGGCGCTGACACTTTTTGAGATCATAGCAGATACTAACCGAATACGCTGATAAACATCTGAGTTAAGCAACATTTCTTCACCATTCCAGCCTTCTCTGATTGTTACTCGATAACCTTTGCTCATTAGATCACCTCTTCTGTCCAGTCAAATGATACTTTGCCATTGCCGACAATCGTGAGCAAATTTTCACCTTTCGACAGGATTAAATCATCATTTGAATTACCACCGCTACGCAAGTGATAACGCTGATTATTTAAAATCAAGTCGACTGGATTTTCACAAGTGACTGTAAGTTCTGCTTCACGGTCTCCTGTATTAATCAACATCAGATTTTCGAACTCTTTGACATCGAACTCTGTTTCTTGTGCTGCATCAAGGTCAAAACTGAATAGATCCCACACATCGTCAAAACGCTTTTTCAATCTATAAGCATCGCATTGGAACGTGATCGTTAATTTAGAAAAGTTGTAGTTTTCTTCTAGCGTTGGAGCTGTCTGAACTTCCCCCATAAAAGCATAATTTGGCATTGCATCGTCACGTAACAAGATCTTGCCCACTGGCTGATATAGCCACCGTGTTATTTCTGTTACTTTGTTATACAGTTCATACGGATCTTCACGTCCAAAAGGTATCTTGCAGGGAAAAGTGATCGTACGTTCATCATACACGTTCTCACCGTAAACATTACTTAGATCAACCTGTTTTGAGCTGTAAGGTAACTGTATCAAGCTTTTTCGCTTTTGAGGTAGCGTTATTTGTTTAGTAGCTAAGATACGTATGTCAAATTCGCTCGAATGCCGTCCATTGAACGTAAAGCCATACGTTTTACTAGAAATTGACATCTACCGCCATCCCCCTTTGTCCCAAAATATCTCTTTGATTGCGCTCGTGAACACCGTAACGTTCATAAGCGACCGCAAAACTTCTACCGTCAACTTTAACTTGCTTGTCAGCGATAATATCGAGCTTACGCTTGATCGCGTCAATTTGTTGACTGTAATCAGTGCCTGAGTAACTTTGAGCGCTATGTGTCACGCTAGCTGATTGATTGGTACTTGGCGTCACACTATAGCCGTTAGGACCACTGAATTTAGCACTGTCGATGATATGTGCAATCTTAGCGCTAAAGCTATTTGGATTGATTTCTGCACGTTGTTTAATTGCACTAGCAAGTAGCATATCTGCATTAGGTTTACGGTTATTAATTACAAACTCATCACCATCCTCTGCAAGCCATGCTAGTTGCTTACTATATATGTGCCCACCATTAGCATACCCATGACCATGGCCAATAACAGAAAGCATACGACTGCCATACCGTGCCTTAGCATAGTGAATAGCTGCTAACATATTATCGTAACCATTAAAAATATTTCTATGACCTGGGAAGGCATACGTATTAAAAGTCCTTGAAATCGTTTGTAGAAGCCCTTTGGCTAAGTCTCCAGTCAGTGTATTAATATCAACATAGCCACCTTGTACCGCTTTAGGATTACCACCAGATTCACTTTGGATTTGGCGCAACCATGCTTGTACATATGATTCGGAGGTTGGCAAACCGTTAGCTGCTAAAGCCTTTTTTACATAGGGCTTCCAACGCTTAGTACCAGCACCTGGAGTATTGCCACCAGATTCATCGAATTTCTTCTTGAATCCAGCAAGAGTATTTTTGAACCAGTTTACTGCTGTTTCTGGTAAATACCTTCCAGCACCTTCTCCGATTGTATGCCAAATTGCCGTTGCGTCATTCTTTCTATTATCAAATAATCTCTTTAATACTCCTAATGGATCTTTTAAAGCATCCTCAAGTTGGTCAATCTTGTCTGCTACCCATTCACCAATGTCTCCGCTAACATTACCAATCCAGTCGGCGGCCTTTCCTAACCAGTCGCCAAACCCGCCTTTATACTGCGGCAACCCTAAAAGCATAGCTGTTTGTTTGGCTGGCATAACAGCATCACCGGCTTCGAGGTGTGTTAAGACGTTACGCTCTTTTGGCACTTCAACCGATCCGTCACGCCTGAAAATTGCTTCTCGATAAGTTGGGCTTTCTTCGTCATTGACCAGGGCTAATGTTGATTGTGACATTCGACCACCCTTAGCAAGTTTAGGTATTGGTGAAATCGTTTGTTTCTTACCGCCGAAAAAGTGAACGACGTTGTTGATTCCACCAATACCGCCATTAAGGAAATCAATGACAGCGTTTAAGCCATTTCTAGCATTTTTCTTGATGCTATCCCAAATACCAGAGAAATAATCTGAGATACCACTCCAAACACGCTTCCAAGTTTGACTAATAGAATCGAGAATGCTAGACATGGTATCTTTCAAAGCGTTAAAGTTTTTTGATGCTTTATTTTTAGCGTTTGCGCTGTGTTCGCCGACATAATCGCTGACACTCCCCCACGCTTTACCAGTCACGCTTTTTACAGCATCCCACTTCTCACTAACTGACGATTTCAAAGCTTCGGTATTCCTTTTGGCAACACTGTGCGCTTTATCGGTCATGTCACCGATCGTATCTTTGATGCTATTCCATTTATCGGACGTGAATTTTTTGATATTATCCCATTTGTCTCCGATCCAGTTACCGACTTTAGTGAAAGCTTTATGCACTGGCTTATAAACAGCTTCTGTTGCATCCACCACTGCATCTTTAATGCCGTTCCAGATTTTAGATGCTGTCTTTTTCAGTCCGTTCCAAAGATCTGTAACAACTTGGACTACCTTATCCCACGCTTTTTTGACAGGCTTATAAATTGCCAGCGAAACATCAATCACGGTGTCTTTGATACCATTCCAGACTTTTTCAGTTGTCTTTTTGATACTGTTCCAGACGCTTGAAGCGGTTTTAGATATTGCTTTCCAAGCCGCTTCAAGTGGTTTATGCACAGCTTTCCAGATGGCGACGATCGTAGCTGACACTAGGACGATAGGCGCTAAGATCACGGCACCAATCGCCTTAAATGTGATCTCAGCAACTTTCTTGATAGCATCCCAAGTAACAGACAGTGCCTTGCTCAACGGCTTCCAGACTTTTACTATGCCATCAACAATCGATTCCCAAACTTTCACTAAAGCTTTCGTTGCACTTTTCCAAGCGTTCTTGATCGTATCAATAACGCTATCAGCCCACTTCTTAAAGCCTTTATTGTTGTCATACAATAGCTTAATAGCTCCTGCGATCGGGTTAACGAGTAATAGACCTAGACCTTTCCAGTTCTTCTTGATCCAACTGATCACGTCTGATATACCATCAACGATACCGTGATAGATCTGTTTGCTGACTTTAGCGACTCCAGACCCGAAACTCTTAAGTGAGTCCCAAGTCTTATTTACCCAATCTCTAAATATCTTGAAGTGTTTGTAAGCCTCGTAAACAGCGACACCCAAAGCAATAACTACACCGATAATTGCTACTATTGGATTAGCAGCAAGGAAGTCACCAAAAACCAAAAGTGATGCCCCTACAATATCAATAGCACCAGAAAGTAGCTTGAATGCAGATGCTGCTGACGAAACAACACTACCAACTGCAGACGCAGCTTTTATCGCTGTGAAGGCAGTAGCAATCGATCCTAACGCAACTCCAACCGCTTTTAGTGCACCTTCGTGTTTAGTTATAGCGGACATATTCTTATCAGCATCACCCAACGCTGGAATTAATGGCGAGATCTTATAAAATGCCTCGCCTAACGCCTTACCAACAACGTTGAGCACATCTGCAAACGTAGAAAAAGCAGATTTAGCAATCACACCTGCCATCTCTCCTAATAAACTAACAACTGGCTTGATAAAACCTAATACAACATTCAATGTTTGTGATACTGTTGAGAAAATACGTGCAATTCCACTAAAATCCATTTTACCTTTAGTCTTATTTGCCTCATCGCCAACTAATCCCAAACCCTTTGCTAATCCTTTAATAAGATCAACAGCTACTGCAAAAATTCCACCTGTGATCACGCCTAAAAGCCCACCGATTGCTTGTTCGATAGGCTTGATTGCTTCCATCACTCGATCAAAGCTCTTCTTAAAACTTTCGACATTTTGAGTGACTTCTTTATTATTCAACACACCCGCCACGTTCGCCTTGAAACTCATCGCAAACATTGATAAAGTGTTACCGATTGCTCCAAATACACCGGAAAATACACCACCAAGCGCATCAATGACTTTTTTGTTATTTTCGATTGTCTTTGTGATCTTGCTAAACGTATCTTGAACAATGTTACCCAGACCATTGATAGGGCCCGTAAACTTATCTTTACCAAATGCGTCAATGATATTCTTCATACCGTCGACAACTGCCGCTTGCAGGTTACCGATCGCACCTTCAAAAGTTTTAGTCGATTCAGCAGCCTTTTTAGCGCCGTCCGTTTGGCCAAGTTTCATCAGAGCGTCGGAAAATTCATCAGCGGTAATTTGGCCGTCAGCCATAGCGTCTCGGAAATTACCAGTATACGCACCAGCGTCTTTCATTGCTTTTTGCAATACACCGGACGCACCAGGGATCGCATCAGCTAACTGATTCCAGTTTTCGGTAGTCAACTTACCAGCACCAGCCGTTTGCGTAAGCATCATCGCAACTGATTTAAACGTTTCAGCGTTACCACCAGCTTGAGCGTTCAAGTTACCCGCAGCTTCTGTCAAGCCCATGTAATTCTTGATCCCGTTAGCAGCTAATTGAGCTGTTGTGTTGGCAATATCATCAAGTCCATAGACTGTCTTATTAGCGTAGTCCATGACTTGATCGGACGTTTTCTTGATCTCTTTTTCACCAAAGCCACCAAGTTGCATAGTCGATCTGAACTTGTCCATTGCATCAGATGCAGACGCACCTTCAACGACAACGCCTTTCAAGCCATCAACAAGCATAGTGATCCCGTTTAATGCAGCACCACCCAAAAACGAACCTGCAACTATCGTCTTTAGACGAGTAAAGCCAGTTTCCGTGCTTTCGGACTCTTTCTTGATAGTTCTCAGCTTATCACTTGCGTTGTCGTTTAGTTTGACTTCGGTCAATACTTTTTTAGGTAGTTTGTTCAGCAAAGCTTCATAGTCGATGACTTCGCCTTTTTGTGCTTGCGCTAGGATCTCAGTACGTGTCTTTTTCGGTACTCGTTTTAAAAGGGTCGTAAAATCGTCTATACCAGCCTTTTTAGCGTCTGCGTCTAGTTTTACCTTTTGCTCTTTTGGGAGCTTACGCAAGCTCTCTATGACCTTTTGAGTGCCTTTTTGTGCGTCGCTACCGTCAACTTTAGGTTTGATCACTGCCGTTGGCTTTTTTAGTTCAGCATCAACATCTTTTTTGATTTGCTTAGCTTCATCTACTACTTTATCCGCTGACTTCTTGAACTCATCGTCCATTTTGTCGCCAGCGTTTTCGCCTATAGCTGATAAAATTTTGTTGATCTGATCTCTATCTGATTCTAATTGTTGTGTCTTGACATCAAAGTCAATAACGATACTTGCATCTGACGCCATTTACTGACCCCCTTTCTTTGTTTGCCCGCGCATAGCATTAAACATAGCTGATAATGCTGAGGCTTGTGCTCCTTGATCTTGGCCGACTGTTTCATTTTGTGGTACATCTAGTGCATAGTAGCTCTTAGCGTCTGCCAATTGCTGTCTCATCTTTCCATCTTCAACATCGCTCAAGTCACGTTGTCTGATAGAAATAATACGCTGCATGTATGAGTTCTCGCTCAAGCCGTTAAACAGCGCTTTGAACTCTCGCCAGTGCATTTTGCCACGTTGTTCAAGTAAATTAATATGGTACTCACTCATAAAGCTTGCAAAGATCGCTTCTGCGTCTTGTACGTAATCAAAATACTTAATTGGCACTAGTCCAAAAGGATTTCCACCCTGCACATTATTTCCGTAAGGTTCTGAGGTTATTTCTTTGCTTATCGCATCAAATACTAACTCGTAAAAATTTGGATCACTGGGAAGATCTTGATCATCTAAAAAAAGTTTGATCGCACAATCGGTCTTTTCAGCATCCGATAGATCTGCATCAGAAGATAACTGCAAGTATTGGATAACAGTATCAAAAGCTAAGTCTAGGTGGTATGTTTTACCCTCGAAGATCACTTTATTTAACGGATCTCGCGTTAAACTTAGCATATTACGTCACCTCTAGTGGTTTTTCTTGTACTTAGCTCGACGTTCTGCACGGTTTTTAGCTTTATTTTCACGCACAGCATCATTTGCAGCATTATTCAATAAGGCAACCAAGGCAGTCAATGCTTGAGTTGATTCATTGTAGTACTTATACAAGCGTTCGCCCTCACCTTCGCCTAACAGTTGATCTAAGGCGTCAACAACTACTACCTTGCCTTTATCGAAGGCTGCCATTAACTGTTCTTTTTGTTCGGCATATTCTTTCTTGGCAAATTGCTCTAGTTTAGCATCATCATCAAAATCTTTTGTTGCTTCTGCCACCTTAAGTTGCATATCAGTTACAAGCTTGGCAAATTTATCGTTAAAGATAAGCTCATATTCTTTACCACCGATTTGTACGGTCTTTTTGTTATCGACTGTTAATTTTTGATCTAAGTTAAGTACTGACATTTAAATTACCCTTTCTTATTTCGTCTCACTTTTCTCGTCTCTGTTTTTAAATTTTATGTTTCTAGTTTTAGCTTGGTGTGATCACAGTTGTGGTGCAACTGTTGCTGTGTATGTTCCGTCACTATCTGGGCTATCGCTCATAGTCAGCTTGCCATCGATAGCAACCGGTGCACCGTTAAATACGATTGTAACTTGGAAGGTTTGATTAGCATTAGCGTTCCCACCAGTTGGAACGATGTTAGAGAGTGTTACTTCTGCTAAAATGGCTTCACCGTTATCAATCCAAAGAGCACGCGTATGCAATGCGTTGCCGATCGCAAATTGTTTAGATGCAACATAATCTTGTGCAGCATCCCCAATATGACGCTTACCAGTAACCGCTAATTGATAGCGTTTTGATGTGACCTCAGTAGATCCAAAACCATTACCAGCATAGTCAGCATCAGATTGTGATGTTTCGTTGGCACTTGGTGTGATCTGCGTAATATCTAACGCTAACCACGCCCATTTACCTGTAGTAACATCATCTAAGTCTGTTGCATCTGTTGTATCAAGATATAATTTATTAACAACGTTTAGCGCTGCGCCATTTGTAGTTAATTCTGTACCCGCAATGGGTTTTGTATTTTTCGCCATTTATACGGCCTCCTATCGTTTTGTGTATACAAAAACGGCGATGTCTAATTCATACATCACCGTTCCTGCTGTATCTTCTAATAATTCACTTGGCGCACTCGATACTTCTAAATTGTTGAACCGGAAACTACCATTATCGCTTAATAGTTCATCTAAACCGTTCAAGTAGTTACTGATCGCAAATAATTTTTCTTTAGCCTCTCGTGCGCTTTTGGTTTTGATCGTGATCGCATAATTGTATTGCCAAAGCTGATTCCCTGAGTAGTCAGCCTCAACAACGTGTGATCCTTGCACAGGAACTAAGCCGATGTCGCTATCTGGTGAAAGATATGAGACTTTGAGTTTTAACCCTGTGCCTTTCATGATCGACTTTGCTAATGATTCTTGAAGATCAAGATCCATGCCACTGAGCCCCCTTTACAAAAGCTTCTTTGACTAATGCCATATCATGCTTATTACCTTTTAGCCGTAGATCCCAACGCCTTGAAGTGCCCGGGGTCGTGTAATTATGCACGCGATATCCCGGAGCGCGACCAACAAAACCGTAGAACTGGGCTCTGGCATACACAGCACTGTAGTTGATACTAGTCCCATCACTATTCACAAATGACATGCTCCGCAAATTTGTTGAAGCATCAGTATGAAGCATAGGCACATACTTTTCCATTGCTTGATGCGCGTCATTAGCCGCTGCCTTTCGTCCACGAACTAAACTAGCGTGACTAAATTTTCTGCCTAGTCCATCGCTATGGATATCAACTCTGATCCCCACTCAGATCACTCCCAATTTATATTGATAAAGTTCATTGCTAAAAGGATCTCTGGACTCACTGACGTTTGTCAAAGTGTATTCAACACCGTTATACTCGATCTTTGATCCAAAATGATTTTTGGTCAACTCAATAAACGGCGTAGTGATTCCAGCATATAACATGATTGTCGCATTAGATGCGATCTGCCGATTGTTATTAGATCCTTCATAAACAGTTCGAGCATGGACCACGCAATTATCTAATTTGATCTCGTCGAAATTAGTAGACTCGCCGTAAATGTCGTCAGGATCTTCAACTTTAAGCTTCAAGACAATGCTTTGATTGCACATGCTCTTTGGCGGTTTCAACATACGTCCACACCCCCAAATAATAGGCCCGTCTGATAGAGATAATCTAAAGCGACATTATAGACACCTTTTGTACTGCTATCCTTGAACGTTCCCTCTGTTGTAACAGTGGTTCCGTCAATGGAGACGCTTTTCACTGCTTTTTGAGCCATATCATATTCTGTTGAAGCTCCAACATCATTTGTGTAGTCGATCTGAGCGACTAAAGCCAATTTGAACATCTTCACACGCCATTGATCTGGATCTTCATCAATGTTGTTTCTGATGTAAAACATTTGTGTAGCTGTATTCAAAAGCTTTGTCGCATCCCGTTCCAGCTTGATATATACCTCTTCATCTCTTACTTGTCCACCAAGTTCTTGGTACTCCGAAAAGCTCAGCATTTAGCTCAGTCCTCTCTTAAGCTCCTACGCCACTTGTTGCAACTTCTGCCCCCGGAACTAATGCAGGATCTAATTCAGCTTTGTATGCCACAACACCGATCGTACGCGGATCAATGCCATCTACAACTTCCCAAGTGCTGGACTTACCAAACTCTTCCATCGTCGGGAAGTTTCCCTTAGCTGGTGCGAATGATGCTTTAACTGACGTGCCAGCAACGTGAATCGTTCCTACACGCTTTTGAACAATCGCATCTGTCCCACCATTTTCGATCGGATCATACTTAGTTTCAGTACTTGCCAAAACGCTAGAATAACGAACTGCTCCTGGAGCAAAGATATAAGACGTTGTTGTTGGCTTTTGCTTGTTAGTCAGATCAACAGGGATATCATCATCCAGAACAATTCGTAAGCCATTATATGCTTCAAAAGGAATAGCGCCATTTTGAGGCTGAATAGTTTCGATAAGCCCTTGTAGCTTCATCATTGAGTAGGTAGCAGAGTTAACGGCAATTGCTCCAAATGAAGTATCTTGCAAATCGCCCATCAAACCAATGGCTGCAATAAAACCTTTGGCACTGAAAGCTGCGTCTGTTGGCGTCTTAGAAGTTGCATCATAGAATTTGCTGTTTTTAACCTTCGTTACACCCATAACACCATCCAAAACCGCTAATAGCATTTTCTCATCAGCGCGAGTCCAGAAGCTTGCAAAACGATTACCGATAGTTGTTTGGATAGGGGCCCCGGAGATCATTTGTGACAGTGAAGAATAACCAAAGGCTTTACTTTGATAAAATTTCAAACCTAGTTGTTTACCTGATGTAAGTTGATTTACAGAGATATTGTCAGTGTCTGTCCAGTTGTCCGGGTCGCCGTCTAAATCATTGATAAATGGCACTGTGATCTTTGTACCTGCTTCCAACAAATGTGGTCCAAGATCTGGATCTGGTGTCAAAATACCACTTTGCACAAAGCGGTTGGTTTTAAGTGCCGTATTTAATACATAGTTCCCAAAGACCTCAGGAACAATCATATCTGATAAATGTGTTGTCATTAAAATTCCACCTTTCTATTTATTGTTATTGCCGAACAAACTTTGCCATTGCGAAGGATCTTTGCGATATAGATCAGTCTGTTCGTCTAATGACATATTCTTAGGATCCTTAGCCACGTTAGAACTAGGATTACCACCAGCAAACAGGTTGACAGGGCCCTTTTTCTCTAGTTCTATTTGTTTTGGTGTAAACAAATAGGCATCCGTCTTTTGAAGTTCTTCTAACTGTTCGGCAATTCCGAATAGCTGACCATCTTCATCAACAGATACCTTGTCTAAATCTAACAGAGCAAGAACCGCTTTGGTATTTTTAGCCCCTGCATCTTTCAAAGCATTAGTGATTGCAAAATCTTTAGCTTGCTTCGTGATCTTACTTTGATAATCTTTGGCAGTTTGCTCATTTTCTTTTCGCAACTTATCAATTTCTTGGGCTAACTCTTGATTATCACCAACAGTCTTCTCAAGTTTCTTCAGTTGTTTGTCACGATCACCGATTTGATTTTGCAAATCTGCTACCTGTTCTTCTGCTCGTGCAAGTTTTCCCTTGATCTCATTTGTCGACTTACCATGTTGAGTCAAAACGGCTTGCACTTGATCGTCACTAAGTCCTAAATTCTGCAAAAATTCTCGTTGCATTATGCGATACCTCCTAACGTATTTATTTTACGTGGAACGCCCCACGCTGATCTGATCGCATAAAAAATAAGCCTTTTTACGACTTGCTTAGGTCAAATATTAGAGTTTTTTGTAACAAAAAACACCG
>ENA-ORUR01000487-ORUR01000487.1-human-gut-metagenome-genome-assembly--contig:-NODE-487-length-17124-cov-4.3371_pt1 | contig 17124 bp, 12 predicted proteins | sample MGYA00242086_ERZ509223 | MGnify/ENA primary metagenome ERZ509223 (study PRJEB26280, sample SAMEA2338820) | human gut metagenome | biome: human gut; feature: human-associated habitat; material: faeces... | reverse complement strand
AATGCTAGCTAATTTTCTTGATCGCGATCCTGATAGTCAGACGATCATTACTGCTAATATCGGTGAATACTACGATGGTGGTCAATACCTTTACTTCCGGGCAGGTGTACCAGACCATATGTATAAGTTTCCAAACTTGACAACCTTAACAAATGGGATTGCCCGTGGTGAGCGGCTTCATTTAGGAAAGTTCTTTGATCAGCAAATTATCCCCGAAAACCTTGATAAAGATAGTAAACAATGGTTAGACTTGATCATCAAGCTATCCTCGACCGCTGATTTAACGCGCGATGGGTATTATGAAGCATCCGTAAAAAATGAGCTGCCCCTGGCTAGCGTGATTATGGATGAAGTTGACCAAATATTAAAGACCGGTAATACGCTTTATAATCGGTGGAAAGTGCCTATTAAGCGGGAAGAACGTGCATTAAAAGCAGCAGTTTCAATTAAAGCAAATGGTGCTGATGACGATCCAAGTCGTTATCTTGATGTTAGTGTTGACCTTCCGGCTGACCTTATTCGTGGACAGGCAGCCTATTACCACCTTGATGATCATACCTGGACTGCTTTTACAGGAATAGCCCCTGATAAGTTAGACCCTGTTTTTCCAGTAACCAGTGATCTTGTTTTTGGTGTTGATACTATGTCTGAGTTTTACCGCTATGTGTTACCCAAGATTCAGTCGATGTTTTCAGTCGAAATGCCCCAAGATCGCGATTTATCAAAGTTTTTACCTCCATTACCAACAGTAGTTTTCTTATTGGATTATCATGACGAACAAATTTATTGTGACTTGGCAACTGAAATTGATGGCAAAACACAAAAAATTAAGAAAATTGATGACCTTCCGCAATTTTTGATGCAAAGAGTTGAACAGGTACTAGCTAAATATTTCACCAAGTTTAATCAAACCGGGACTAGAGCAGTTCTGTTAGTTGATGAGGCAACAAATTTGCTAGCAACTGGCGTCAATGAATTGCAAGAAATAGGAATTACTAAGGCTACTCCTGCATTTAATGGGTTATACAAACAGCCGTTTACTAAGGTAAGTGTCGGTATCTCCGTTGATTCTGGCCTTTTAAAGCTTGATTTTGGTGATGATCAACTAACTGCTAAAGAAATCAAGCAAATTCTAAGAGATTTCCGGCCGCATAAACAGTACTATCAATTGGGCAAGAAAACCTTGAAGATGGATGAACCTTCGCTAACTGAATTAGTTGAGACATTGCGCAAAATGGGAATCTCATCACGTGATTTTACTGCGGAAGAACTTAAATTGCCGGTGTATCGCGCTCTTTATCTTGATGATCTTTTATCCCACCAAGAAGCATTGAATTATCGTACTACTTCAGAATTGCACCAGCTAGTTACTGATGTTAAAACTCCGCAGAAAGATTTTAAGGTGCCGGCAAATCTTCATGCAACATTGCGTCCCTACCAATATGATGGTGTCCAGTGGCTAATAACCTTAATGAAGTATCATTTTGGTGGACTGCTGGCGGATGAGATGGGACTAGGCAAGACCCTGCAAATTATTACTGTTCTATTAAGTGAACAAGGAAACGGGCAGAATTTAATTGTTGCCCCAGCGGCAGTAATCTATAATTGGCAAGATGAGATTAACAAGTTTGCGCCAGATCTTAAAGTAACCGTCCTTGATGGTAGTAAAGCTGAACGACGGAAACAGCTTGCGCAAAGTACAGGAAGGGATATCATTATTACTTCCTACGATGCCGCTAAACGAGATATTGATTTTTATGAAGGGCATCTCTTTAATATTGAAGTTATTGATGAGGCCCAATACATTAAAAATCCCCAAACTGCTGCCGCTAAAACAGTCAAAGCGATCAATGCTAAGCAGCGTTTTGCTTTAACCGGAACCCCGATTGAGAACCGGTTAAGCGAACTCTGGAGTATTTTTGACTACTTGATGCCGGGGTTACTTGGTTCCTACCAGCAGTTCCGCAAACAGTATGAAGGACCGATTATTAAAAATCAGGATGAGCAAGCTCAGGACGATTTAAAACGTTTGGTACAACCATTCATGCTTCGTCGTTTGAAGCAAGATGTCCTTAATGATTTACCGATGAAAAATGAACAGGTATTTTTAACGCCAATGGTTGGTAAACAAGAACACCTATATCAGGCACGGGCTCAAAGATTGATAAGACAGATTCAAAAACAGAATGATAAAGAGTTTCAGCAGAATAAATTAGCGGTCTTGGCAGAAATTACTCGTCTTCGTGAACTATGTTGCAGTCCTCAATTGTTAGATAGGGGGTACAGTGGTCCTTCGGGAAAAATTAAGGCAACTATGAATTTAATTAAAGATGAAATGGCAGATAATCATAAAATTTTACTCTTCTCGCAGTTCACATCGGCATTAGCAATCTTAAAAGAAAAACTTGCTAAAGCAGGAATTAAGTACTTTGTGATTGAAGGAAAGACAAAGAAATCAGATCGTTTACAATTTGTTGATGAATTTAATTCCTATGATCAGCCAGCCGTCTTCTTAATTTCTCTGAAAGCAGGAGGAACGGGGTTAAATCTTACGAGTGCTGATGTTGTCATTCATTTTGACCCGTGGTGGAATATTGCAGCTGAAAATCAGGCGACTGACCGGGCTCACCGTATTGGTCAAAAGAATAACGTGACGATTTATAAAATGATTGCACAAAACACAATTGAAGAGAAAATCATTGAAATGCAACAGAAAAAAGCAGCTCTTGCTAATTCTATTCTTTCAGGAAATGAGCTAGCAAATGCCGTCATCAACAAGGAGACCCTTCTCAACATCCTCAAATAATATAGGCTTTGTGAAGTTTTGCCCTAAGTCCCTATAAAATCCCGCTATAACTTGCTATACTTAAAATATTAATATGTGAAAAAAGGGATGAGAAGAATGGTAATGGTTGATTTGCATTGTCACCTTTTGCCGGGGATTGATGATGGTTCAAAAAGTATGGAGATTTCATTGCGACTTGCAAAAGAAGCAACAGAAAACGGGATTACCCATGCACTTTTGACCCCTCACCATATGAACGGACACTATGTAAACCATAAACAAGATGTTTTAGCGCGAACAAAAGAATTTCAAGAAGAGCTAGAGAAAAATAATATTCCACTAACTGTCTTTCCTGGACAAGAAGTGCGAATTAATGGTCAGCTAACTGAAGCCCTTGATAATGATGATATTTTATTTGCTGATGAGAGTGGAAAGTATATGATGCTGGAATTTCCAGACAATGATGTCCCTCATTACACTAACCAGATGATTTTTAACCTTCAACAACGGGGGATTACGCCAGTGGTTGTTCACCCTGAACGAAATACCAAGATCATGGCTGAACCGGACTTGCTTTATCAAATGTTGGAAAAAGGGTGCCTGTCACAAATCACTGCTAGTTCCTATGTTGGTACATTTGGTAAAAAAGTCGAAAAATTCAGTAAAAATCTGATTGCGGCTGGTCAAGGATATATCTTTGCTTCTGATGCTCATGACCTTCCAGGACGAAAATATGAAATGCGCCAGGCCTTTGACAAATTATCGCGTGAATTTGGCGCTGGCGTTGCTCAAGAATACCAAGATAATGCGCGAGCTATCATTAACGGGGATGAAATTGGTCGTCATCAGATTAAAAAGGTTCAGCAACGTAAGAAATTGTTTGGGTTATTCTAGAAAAGCTGTAGTTCACACTACGGCTTTTTTATCGAAAGCAAAGAGTGATAGGCGAATCCGTGATTATGATGCCTGGTCACGTCATAATGGCTATGTTTGGTTACGTCAGCCCCGCGCAGGTGGTCAATATGGCTATCTTCCATGCCGAAACGCTGATAGTAATGAGGCATTTGGTAAATTTGAACTACTTAGTTAAGAAGCTAGTTCCACGTATTATTCGTGAAAAAAGGTGAGGCTGAGAGAAAATTTTTCTCCTAGCCTCACTTCTGTAAAATGCAAGATTTTAAGTGGATTTAACGATTTCTTGCGTATATATAATATTAGAGACACTATTTTCAGGAGGAACCTATGCGTTTTTTACATACGGCTGATTGGCATATTGGCAAGACATTAAACGATTTTAGCTTGCTTGATGATCAGCTAGCAACCTTTAAGCAGATTGAAGCAATTGCCAAAGACCAGCAAGTTGATGCGATAGTGATTGCCGGGGATTTATATGATCGGTCCGTGCCCAATGAAGCAGCGGTTGGACTTTTAAACCAGATGCTGCAAGAATTAAATTTGACTGATCATTTTCCTTTACTGGCAATCAGTGGGAACCATGATTCAGCGGTCCGTTTGAGTACGGGGACTGATTGGTTTGCTTACCAGTCATTTTTCTTAAATACTAACATTAATGATGCTTTTACTCCGGTCACAATCAAGGATACCCAGTTTTTCTTATTGCCATTCTTTGGGATTCAAGAAGTTCGCAACTATTTTAATGACGACAAGATTAAAAATGTCAATGATGCGATGGCACGAATTACAGCTGAGATGGAAAAGCATTTTGCCCCTGGTAAAAGGCATGTCCTTGTCGCCCATTTCTTTGCGGCTGGAAGTAAGCGAACGGCTGATTCTGAAACTTTGATTGAGATTGGCGGATTGAGTGCAGTTACGACAGATGTTTTAGCTCCCTTTGATTATGTTGCTCTTGGTCACCTTCATAACCACAATGCTTTAAATGACGAAAAAATTAAGTATAGTGGCTCACCAATGAAGTTTTCAGTATCGGAAGCCAAGCAAGAAAAAGGCGTTTGGATTGTTGATACAGCACCTTTTAAGGCCGAATGGGTTCCACTATCGCCAGCTCATGATATTCACCTTTTGAAAGGGAGTTTTACTGAACTAGCTACAAAACCTGAAGAAGCATTACGGGAAGATTTTTATGACATTGAATTGACCGACCAAGAACGAATCCCCGATGTACTAAACAAGTTACGCGAATATTATCCGAAGATTGTCAGCCTTCACCGGACACATCAGGCCAAGCAGGTTCAACTCAACCTTAGTAAAAAGCGTGCTCAGGAATCACCCCTTGATTTACTTGCGGATTTTTATTCCCAAACGATGGGAAATGATTTAACTGACCGCCAAAAGAAATGGGCAGAAAAGGCCTTGACTCAAATCATGAAAGGGGAGGAATAGGATGCGTCCATTAACGATTGAACTACACTACTTTGGGCCGTATGAGCATCAAGTGATTGACTTTATGCAGTTCACAGAGCATTCCTTATTTCTGGTAGCAGGAAATACTGGTGCGGGGAAAACCACAATTTTTGATGCAATGTGTTATGCACTTTTTGGTCAAACAACCAATGATCGTGATCGGTCGGCTGCTGCTTTACGTTCTGATTTCGCACCAGCTGATCAAGAAACAATGGTAAAGTTTACCTTTGAACACCAAGACCTTAAATATCAAATTATGCGTCGTCCTAAACAGGTTTTAAAGGGACGCCGCGGCAATTTAGTTGAACATAATCAAGCCGTCGATCTTATTTACCCGCTTGAAAGCGATCATCCCCATGAAATTACTAAAATTAAGGAAGCAGACACGTTTATTACTGACCTGCTCAACCTAACCCGTGATCAATTTAAGCAAATTGTTCTTCTCCCTCAAGGAAAGTTTCGGCAGTTTCTCGATTCAGATAGCAATACGAAGGAAGCTCTTTTGCGTGACCTTTTTAATACGTCCCGTTATGAGCAGTGGGCAACGCAACTAAAAAATGATTTGCGTGAACAGAAGAAGTCATTGACGACCCAAGAAACAAAACTTCAATCATTAAAGGAAATCGTAACCGCGATTGATGCGCAATTAACAACTAAAGAATGGTTAGCGGAAGCAAAAAATTACTTATCCCGACTAAAAGCTAATCTTGAATACTTAGGCGATGATGAGCAGCAACAGCAAAAGAAAGTTGATCAGCTTGATACTCAACTTCATACTGAGCAAGATTTGAAGAAGAATATTGAGGAGTTGGCTGAACTTATCAAGGCTGGAAAAACACTGCAAGCTCAAGCGGAAAAGATCCGCGAAACAAAGCAGCAAGTAAAAATCCTTGAATGGTACCAAGAACACCAGACAGAATATCAACGGTGGAAAGATGGCGAAAAGCGTCTCCAAAAATTAACGGCAGACAGTAATATTCTACATGAGGACCTGCGTAATCTTCAAAAGCAACAGCAAACAATTGAAACCGAACTACAACAAACGAGCAAGCAGCAAGAAGAGATTGATCAGCTTCAAGCAGAGGTCACCGACTTGACGAATAAACTACCATTATTCGATGATCGAGATAAACTAAGATCAACTGTCGATGAACTACAAACACACTTAAAGCAGCAGAAAAAACAGCAAGCTGCTTCCCAGAAGAAGTTGCAAGACGCTCAACAGCAATTGACGGTTATTACTAATAATTTAAAAGAGCATGAAAACTTGGGTGAGGTTCAAGTTCACATAGCAAAACGAGAAGCTCTTCAGGAAAAATTAACGACTGCCGGAAAAGATTTAAAGCAATTAGAAACAAAACTTTTATCTGAAAAGAAAAATTGCGCGAAATTAGAGCAAAAGCAGGGGGATGCTGAAAAACTCGTTCAAAAATCGCAAGGTGAGTTGAATGACTTAAATGATCGCTTTGCCCGTCACCAAATTGCCATTCTTGCCCAAAAATTAAAGCCGGCCACCCCTTGCCCAATTTGTGGATCACTTGACCACCCCCATCCGGCAAGCTTAGCAGACGATGGTGAATTGGTAACGGAAGCGCAAGTTAAAGCGGCAACCGTTAAAGCTCAACAAAATCGTAGTACGTTTGACCAGTTAAAAGAGCAAGTTCGCCAAAGCGTTGCCCAAATTGCTAACTTAACGACAGAGGTAGAAACCAAGCAGGCAAATTTAGCTGAACTGTTAGGGAATAATGAATTACCGAGTGATTGGGAAGGACAAATCGAAAGTCACGCTCAAAAACTAGCAGAAATGAAGACTGACCTCGATAGAATAGAACAACAGATTAAAGAATGGCGCCAAGAAGAGGAAGAATTGCAACAAGAATCCAAGTTCTCTCAAGAAAAATTAGATAAAATAGACGAAAGTGTGAACCGCTGCAAACAGGATTTAATCGCCAAGCAGACTATTCTGAAAGAAAAAGCAGCTTCTTTACCAGCAAAATTTCCTACTAAAGAAGCTGCTGACAAGCAAATTCAAACTGATCAACTAAAGATTAAAGCCTTTAATAACCAACTTGAATTATTGCAACAACAACGACAAGAAAATGCTGAAAAATTAGCAGGGACAAGTAGTCGGATCAATCAGACTAAAGAAGAACTTGCCACCCAAATGACACAACAGGATAACTTACACCAATATCTTGTGAACCTTTTAGCGCAATATGATGTCCAGCTTAAATGGGATTTCTGGCAAGAAGCTAGTGAACAAGTAGCAACATTGTCATCATTACGTGAACAGGTAACGACCTTTGAGAATCAAGTCCAAGATAATCAGTCCCAACAAGAGCGGTTGACTAAGGCCATCAATAATCATCCCATGCCAGATATTGCGTTAACGCAGACAAAACTTAATGCTGAGCGTGAACAACTTCGGCAATGTCAGCAAGAAATTGGTCAGTTAACTGCTCAGTATAAGCAATTAGAAGAAACGGATCAAAAGATTATTATGGCAGTCGAAAAAACTGGAAAACTTGATCAAGAAATTAATGAATTACAAACATTAACAGATGTTGTGACTGGTAATACTGAAAACCATGTTAGCTTAGAACGGTATGTATTACAGGCATATTTTCAAGAGGTCTTAGTAGCAGCCAATGTTCAGTTAGACCGGTTAACTAATGGTCGCTACCAGTTTGAATTAGCAACAGAAAGTCATGGGGCTGGTGCCAAGTGGAGTGGGCTTGAAGTTAATGTATATGATGATAATGCTGGCAGAACGCGAAGTGCCCGGACGCTTTCTGGTGGTGAAAGTTTTATGGCTTCACTTGCTCTTGCTTTAGCTCTTTGTCAGATTGTCCAAGAGCAAAGTGGGGGAATTAAGATTGATGCGCTCTTTATCGATGAAGGATTTGGTTCCCTTGATCAGCAAGCTCTTGAAGATGCTCTTCATTCCCTTCAAGAACTCGAAGGCCACCGGATGATTGGAATTATCAGTCATATCACTGAACTTGAGGAGCAAATTCCAGATCAGTTAATTGTTCGATCAAGAAATGGCCGTAGTTATGTCGCATACCAGCATGAAATATAAGTTTAAAACAGTATTTAAATTTGCGATGATGAAATTAGATAAAAAAATTAAAAATAAAAAGTGCAAAAATCAGTTTTTTGCGTATATATATTTATAGGGGAGGTGATTTGCGAGATGAAGACTTGTTCGTTCATAGACTCCTTTCCCCATTAGTTGCTGTCTTCGCCTGCAATCACTTCCCTAATGGGAGCTGTGATATGAGTCAAGTTGCTTTCATAATGAGGTGACAGCGCAGTACAACAATGGTCTATCATCGCTTGGCAAAGCTGTTGGTGACTATTGATGTTTGCGTGGCCTCCAAAGGCTAGGTTTGCGTCAAAAAACGAAGTAACAGGTGATTCCTGTCTCGCTCTCTTTCTTCTCCCACAAATCTTAATGTAAAGATCTCTTATCTACTCTTTTACGTATCACCAGATAGGAGATCTTTATTTTTTAAAATAAAAAGTGCAAATGTTATCTTTTTTACGTATATATTTAAGTGAAGGCCTAAAAAATGCATTTAATGCTCTTTAACTCCATATTATCTTCCACAGTCAAATAGGCCTTCATTTCAAAAGCTAGGAAATTCTTCTTAGCTTTTTCTTATAATATAAAAAAGCCATTATTGTGGGGAGGGCAATAATGACTTTGAAATTATTTATCTTAATGATTTGCGGTATCCAGCGGCTTGCGCTTCTGCTTCTGAGTTGAAATAGACCGCATTTGCTGAATTCATATGATAACCTTGCTGATCAGGCGTATGGTAGATTTTTGAACGAGCATTACCAACAATCATACCGGCCTGATCGGTTCGCATATCACCGTTATTCGATGGTGCAGTTGAACTGCTGCTTGTATTAACTGCTGAACTTTCCTCACTACTGCTGCTAGATGATTCGCTTTCAACAACTGGTTTTACGTAAGTAGTATTAGTAACAGTAAAACTTGTTTTGGCGCTTTTATCATCATCACCGTTAGTAGCGGTAATATCGAAACGACACTTCTTGGTACTAGTAGCAAGTTTTAGACTCTTACTAAAATTACCATTATCATCGGCTTCGACAGTATAGCGACCGTTGTTTCCGCCATGCTTTACAATTTTAATCGCTGCATTGGCTTCAGTCTTTCCTGAAAAAGTGACAGATCCGTCTGCTTCAGTAATCCCTTTGCTTGTAGCTTGCGCGTTCTTACCGTCTGGAATATTAACGGTGAGTGGTAAATCACTGGCAAGTACTGAATGTTGGTTAATTGGAATAATAAATAAACATATTCCAGCAAAAAAGCTAGTAAATATTGTTGCTAGTTTTCTCACGGTCCACTTCCCCCCATATTCATTATATAGTTGTTTTCCCCTGTAAGATCATATCATATAAAAGGTGATTTAAAAAGTTAATCTAATCTCATTGTATACCCTTACAAAATTATCGAAATTGCTATAAAAATTAACTTTTGGTCATGATAAAATTAAAACAACTTTTAAGCTATTGTCCATTGTATATTTATAGAGGAGTTTTTTATGAAGAATAATAGTTCAAAATATTGTTTATTATTAGGTACAGCACTGTTAGGATTATATTTCCAAGCTAATAGTGTTCATGCGGATACGACTGATACAGCAGCTAATGGAGAAACTACCCATAGCAATGTTACTCCAATGGTTCAGACTAATAAGGATGAGGCAAGTACACCGCAAACAACTACTGATTGGTCTGACCCGGCCAAATATCAAAGTGACATTCCAGTTCAGATTTTAGGAATCAATGACTTGCATGGTGGGTTAGAAACGACTGGATCAGCTACGATTGGAGATAAGACTTATTCGAATGCCGGAACAGTTGCACGCCTAGCTGGTAACCTTGATGCGGCGGAGGAAAGTTTTAAGAACGCTAATCCGACGGGAACCTCAATTCGGGTAGAAGCCGGAGATATGGTTGGGGCTTCTCCAGCAAATTCTGCTCTTCTCCAAGACGAATCAACCATGCATGCTTTAGACGCAATGCATTTTGAAATAGGAACTTTGGGAAACCATGAGTTCGATGAAGGTTTAGCTGAGTATATGCGGATTGTTAATGGTGGTGAACCTACTAAACAATATAATGAAGCTGAGATGGCCTATCCTCATGTGAAAACAGGGATTAATATCATTACTGCCAATGTTGTAAATAAATCTGATGGTCAAATCCCATTTGGAATGCAACCATACTTGATTAAAGAAATTCATACTAGTGATGGTAAAGTTGCCCGGATCGGATTTATTGGGATTGAAACTACTTCCCTACCAATTTTAACCTTATACGATAATTACAAAGATTATGATGTTTTAGACGAGGCTGAAACAATTGCAAAATATGATCAAATTTTACGCAAAAAAGGTGTTAACGCAATTGTAGTTCTTGCCCATACAGGGGTTTCAACTGATAAAGATGGCAGCACTAAAGGTAATGCTGTTGATATCATTAAGAAGCTTTACCAAATTGACCCTGATAATTCTGTCGACCTTTATATTGCTGGTCACTCCCACCAATATGCTAATGCTACTGTTGGTAGTGTAAAATTAGTGCAAGCCATTTACACGGGTAAGGCTTACGATGATATTATCGGTTATATCGATCCAACAACTAATGATTTCGCACCAAATAGTCTCGTTTCGCATGTCTTTCCGGTATTATCTGAAAAGAATGCACCTAATATCAAAACAGATGCAAATGTTACAGCAATTGTTGAAGATGCTAACAATCGAGTAGCACCAATTATTAATAAGAAAATAGGGGAAGCTGCTACAACAGGCGATATTCTTGGACGACTACATAATACCCCTACTCGTGAAAATGCCGTTGGTGAATTAGTTGTCGATGGTCAATTATATGCTGCTCATAAGGTGGGCTTACTAGCAGATTTTGCGATGACTAATACAGGCGGCGTTCGTGCAGATCTGCATGTTAATCTTGATCGTTCCATTACATGGGGGAGTGCCCAAGCAGTTCAACCATTTGGTAATATTTTGCGGGTAGTTGAAATGACAGGGGCACAAATCGTTGAAGCCTTGAATCAACAATATGACGAAGATCAAGCTTACTACTTACAGATTTCCGGGCTCCATTATACTTATACTGACCAAAACGATCCTAATCAACCATATAAGGTCGTTCAAGTTTATGATCAACATAATCAACCGCTTGATATGAATAAGACTTACAATGTTGTTATTAATGACTTTTTAGCAGGTGGCGGAGATGGCTTTTCTGCATTTAAGGGTACTAAAGTTGTCGGGATTGTTGGTCAAGATACAGACGCGTTTATTGACTATATTACTGATATGACTAATGATGGTAAACCAATTACTGCGCCAACAATGAACCGTAAGATTTACTTGACTGCTGAACAAGTAGCGAAGGCTGACTCAGATTCACAGTTACAAACAGGAACTAATCAGAACACTCAAAACGATGCTAATTCCCAGACTGAAGGAAATCAGCTTCAAGAAGTTCCGAGCCAACCGGTATCTCCAACAGTAACCTTGCCAACAACAGCTGGTCAACCCGCCGAAACTGTTACACTACATGCTCAATCTAAGCAACAAACCGTAGCTGCTAATAATCAATTAATTAATTTGACGCCTACATCAATTAATGGCCAAAAACAAAAAGCAGCTGACCAGCAAGCAGCTTTACCACAAACTAGTAACGATGAAGATCTTGCATTACTTCTTCTCGGAAGTTCATTAATGGCAGCAACCGGATTGACAATTATTGATCGCAAGCGTAAACATGCTTAATTGCTTAAAATAGACTGTTACTTTCATTATTTGGGAGTTAGCAGTCTATTTTTCATTATTTTGTTTTCTCGCTATAATGGAAACGATAAAGTAAAAATGGAGTAAGAACATGGCAGAAAATATCATCAATATTTTAAAAACCAATAATATGACCGTCGCATTTGTCGCTCAAGAAAGCGGCCTGGACGTTGCGCAGGTTAACGAAACACTTAAACGTCCCGTTGCAACCTGGTCAATTCAGATTCTTAATGCACTTGCAGATGCTTTAGGAGAGCGTCCAGGAGAATTATTAGATCGGATTCAGGACTTTGATTTTCACCTGCATACTGACGATGATCAACTAACGATTCAGCACGTGCAGTTCCAAACACCTTCTTCTTATCAACAAGTTCGGTTTGCTGTTGAAAGTAATGTTTTAGAGGGATGGGAACCTACAGCCACAGAGGTAAGACAATTAAAAGAGAATGATGAAAATCCAGATGATGAAATTTTAATGGAAATTGAGCAGCTATTTGGTGACGAAGATGACTGATGAAGAACTTCAAGCAAAATTTTTATATGATAATGGAACCCTCCGCAATAAGTTTGCAATTAAAAACGCGGATGAATTAAGCTTAATTGAGTATCGCGGCGTAGCAGAAAGGGAAGTGGCCCTTCTTCAACAACAACCGAAAATTAAAAGCTTTGAAGATTTACAGACGATTAATAAATTCCTTTTTGGTTGGCTTTATGACTGGGCGGGTGAGTTACGTAACTACTATATTTCTAAAGCAGGTTTTGATTTTTTTGAATATGATCGCTTTGATAATGCAATTAAGTATATTAATGATGAAATTGTGCGATTGAATAAGAAAAAGCAGCCTACCATTGAGGATTATGCTGCTCTCTTAAATGATTTGAACTATATTCATCCGTTTCGTGAAGGGAATGGGCGGTCAACTAAATTATTCATCCAGTTAATTGCTCTCCATCATGGTCAGGTAATTGATTACCCAGCAGACAACGCGGAAATGATTGCCGGGTTGAACCAATCAGATGTCGGTATTATTGCCAAGACCATGGCATTACAGAAAAGTGCTGGTTAAGCTAGTTTGCTTGCTGCTTGTTTATCAAGAATCACTGTTACGTTTGGATGTTTTTGGAGGACTGATGCTGGAACAGCGGTTGTGATTTTACCGTTGACCATTTTGTTGATTGCGTCTGCTTTTTGCTCACCAAATGCGAGTAAGATGATATGTTTTGCTTGCAAGATTGAACCAATTCCCATCGTGTAGGCTTCCGTTGGCACGTCCTTACTTGAAGTAAAGAAGCGTGCATTGGCATTGATAGTAGCAGGGGTTAACTTTACTTTATGGGTTTGGCTATCAAAAGGGGTTCCAGGCTCATTAAAACCGATATGACCATTATTACCAATTCCTAAAATTTGCGTATCGATAGGATAAGTAGCCAAAATTTGATTATAGTGATTAATTACTTTAGTGGCATTCAGGTTACTGCCATCTGGAATAAAACTTTTGGCAAATGGTTTTTGCGTGAAAAGATGATGCTCCATAAAGTAATGATAACTTTGCGGATCAGTTGATTTAAGACCGACATATTCATCAAGGTTAATCGAAATAAGATTGGAATAATCGACTGGACTGTTAGTCATCTTTTGATAAAGACCTAGTGGAGAACTCCCTGTTGCGAGACCAAGTACCTGGGCACCGTTTATAATATCTGTTTGAAGAAGTTTAAAAGCTTTTTGGCTTGCTTCTTCTTTATTTTTCGTTACAAGAATTTTCATCCTCATCACCTCACGATTATTGTAATTCTTTTAGGGGAAAAGAAAAGAGTAGCTGCTAATGCTTATTCTTGAGATTTGACAAAAATATTATTGAATGCGCTTACAGAAGTGTGTAAAATAAAGGTGTTGCTGAAATAATCTGATAAGAATTGAGGAAAGTTTAATGAAATTCAAAAAATTAACAGTAATGTGTGCTGTTTTATCAGGTTTACTATTAGGGAGCTCTGTGATGACGGCAGTTCCAGCTACTGCCTATGCAGCCTCTAATGATAAGCAGGTAACAATCTATCTTACACGTCATGGAGAAACTACTGGTAATGTAATGCAACGGGTACAAGGATCGAGTGATTTCCCATTAACTAAAAATGGGATTACCGTTGCTAATGATTTGGGCTATGGATTAAAGGGGATTAAATTTAAGCATGCCTACACGGGTAACTTAACCCGGCAAGAAGTTACCGCACAACAAGCATTGAAGTATTCTGCCAATCCAAATACAAAGATTACGACCACACCAATGTTACGTGAAGGCGGATACGGTAGCTTTGAAGGAGACAGCATTGAAGCTGATAACCAGAAGATTGCTAATGTTTATGGTTATCAAGATGGCAAGCAATTCCAACAAGCAACGGGTAAAGATTACTGGAATAAACTCCAAGATGCCTACCACAAACTTGATACGGACAATTCGCAAAATACCAAGTTGGCTAAGAGCGATCGGGCAGAAAGTTCAGCTCAGGTTCAAAAACGAATGAATTCAGAATTGCTTCACATTGCAAAAACAACTCAAAAACAGGGTGGTGGTAATGTTTTAGTCGTTAGTTCAGGAATGTCAATTAATGAATATCTTTCAACCATTTCTAAAAAATATGATGGGAAGCCAATGCAGAATGCGGCAGTAACCAAACTTGTTTATAAGAATGGTAAACTTCACGTTGATGGCCCAATTGGTACGCTTCACTATGTAAATAAGGGCAAGAAAATAGCAGCAAATAAGTAAAATGAATTATCTTTCAGCAACATATATGATTTATTGCAATTATTGAATTATTATTTGGGGACTCTTTGATCAGCAAGGAGCCCCTTTTTGCTTTTTTAGAAGGGAAATAGTGCCAATGGAGAACTTAACGGTTAAGCTGTTTAATGAAATTGCTGAAAAGCAGCTTCCAGGTTTAGCATTATTTGAAAATCAAACTGGTTCTGGGAAAACAACGGGTGCTCTGCAGTGGGTAACGGACATGCTAATGAAAAGTAAGAACTCCGATGTCATTATCTACATAACTCCTAGCAGACAGAATCGAGACGAAGCATGGCGGGGATTGGTTAGACAAGCATATCGAAGAATTCTTTGCGACGAATCAGTAAAACTTAATCGACAATCGGATCGCAAGGGATGAACGGATAGAAGATATCAAGGCCGCGTTGGTTCAACTTTTGCCAACCGTTAAAATCAATATTAGACCGACCGTTGAAGATAAATTTGGATATAATCTAGTGGTGATTAATGATAAGCGGTATTTCTAAACTCATGAAGATGTTAAAGATAATTATGCGAGAGACTATAGCAGGCAATAGTACAACATTTGACAATTGATACCTTTAGGAAGGGTGCTCTAAGAAGTACGTTAATTAATTCGTTAAAAGAGTTGATAATAAAGAAAGATTTGAAAGGAAGAAGGTTAAGCCTGTATCATTCACCAGATTCAATGAAGGGATGGGAGTTCTATCAAGTAGTAAAGGGAGTTTATGGTGCTAAAGCAGTCTATCTATTTAAAATGATTAATGGTATCGAATTTGAGGTGAGACGGTTAGATTTACAAGAAAGCTCAAAATTTGTTAATTCCGATGATGCAGATCTTCAGTACCTATAACAAAAGCGGAACTTAAACGGACTTTGAATGATTTGAGTAAAAGTTACCCTAATTACAGAACTAAATACCAAAATTTTATTTCTATCATTAATAAAAGAGAGCTGGATTCGTTTAGTATCAATGACTTAAAAGATGAATTTGATTTTATGAAGAAAAATAAAATACTAAGTCCAATTGCAATTAATTTATTATTGGATGAATTATATGAACAATATGGACTAGTTTTGAAAGTGAAGCCAAAAATAAAATCCCATGTTCAAAAGCATCTCTCTGGATTAACTGATATTAATTATTTCGTTGATAACGACGATCAGGATGTTATTTACTATAATGTAGGAACCATTAGTAAAAATATGAATATGTCAATTGCAAAGGCATCACACATCTGGCAACTTCAGCCTAACATTAAATTAAATGAGCGTGGTTTCGCTACGATTGAGACCGAAAATATCTTGAAGTTTCTTCAACTGATGATGGTGAATTTTGTACGATTTCATCAATTAACAGTAATTCCTTTTCCATTTAAATACCTTCGAGAATTTATTCAACTTGAAGAAAAGAAAAGATCAGCTAAAAAAGATGTGACAGATTTACTGAAATGATGAGATAATACTAGGAGGGATGGGGTGATGATGGTGAAAAGTACTAAAAAGAAACGATCACATATTGGGTTAATTATATTTACTATATTACTGGTAATCTTGTTAGGAATTTTAGGGATGAATTATAAACGGTTTGCTAGTAAGCAACTTAACCCAGTTCGTGACAATAAAGTAGTAAAAAAAGATTCGCCTAAAATAACAAAAACTGTAAAGATTGTTGGATCGTATCGAGATGATCAAGACGGTGCAGCTATTGTCTTAAATGAAAACGGAACAGGTCAGTATGTTTATGCAGATAAGAATAATCCGGATACAGATGATAGCTTAACATGGCGTAAAGAAGGAGAACACTACCTTATAAATTTGGAAGATCGTGACGTAACTAATCCCCTTACCGCAATGCTTGATAATAATAAATTAGTTGTTACAGGTAGTAATGGCTGGAATACCGAAACGTTCCAAAAAGTTAATGAAGAGTTAAACCTTCAACAATTTTTGAATGATATGCATAAAAAATAAAATAAATGCTTGCAAAGGATTTAGAGATAGGATATAATTAAATTCCTGTCAGCGATGGGAAATAGATAATTGCTTGTAACTTCTTAGATTTATTTAACTTAGTTGCAAAGTCTCAACAATAATTTAAAAAATATTGTTGACATCCTATCGACGACATGATATATTAATAAAGTTGCTGATTGAGTTATCAATCAAAAGAGATTCAAACTTAATTAAAATTTCTTCTTGACAAGTTAATCTGATAAATGTTATAATAAACATGTTGGTTGACTGCTTAATTAGTTAACTGGTAGACCTTTGAAAACTGAACAAAGTTTCGACGAATCAAATGTGTAGGGTCTTC
>ENA-ORUR01000480-ORUR01000480.1-human-gut-metagenome-genome-assembly--contig:-NODE-480-length-17498-cov-5.62747_pt1 | contig 17498 bp, 17 predicted proteins | sample MGYA00242086_ERZ509223 | MGnify/ENA primary metagenome ERZ509223 (study PRJEB26280, sample SAMEA2338820) | human gut metagenome | biome: human gut; feature: human-associated habitat; material: faeces... | reverse complement strand
ATTGGTCAGTATTATTTATTTGAGTCCAGTGGCTAACTTATTCTTGAAATTTAGGATAAGTTAATTATATCGCTTTTCCCCCAATTATTTATGCTTAAGCACTTAGGGACAGTATGGCATTAAACTGCCCTGTTAATTCTGCCGTAAATTGACTATGCTTAAAGGTAATTACTCTGTCAAAAGAGCTTAAACTTTTAGCAATTGTGATTAGCGGATATTTAGAAGGGGCGGAAGTGTAATGATTCATAACATTCAAACGGTGTCTGCTTATATTGAAGAGATTGAAAAATTAATTAATGATAAAAAGCAAAATTATTATTTTCGGGGTCAAGACGATGCCTTTTCTAATACTTTGCCATCAGTCTTTCGGAGCCGAAAGCTGCTCGACAATGAGGATAATATGTTTAACGACTTTCTGATGGCTGACCCCCAATTGTTTGAAAAATGTCGAACTAATTTTGAACGAATGGCCTTAATGGAGCACTATCATTTGCCGACGCGGTTATTAGATGTCAGCAGTAACCCCCTCATTGCCTTATTCTTTGCGGTCAAGGGTGGTCAGGGTAATGGCGAGGTGTACGTCTACAAAGATCGGCCTAATCGCGAAAAACTAGCAAAAATGCTCGATGAACGCGGCTGGCATAATCTGATTGCCGAATATAAGTTTAAAAGCGGCTTGACTAACCATAATTACTTTAAGAAGAATGCCTTTAGCAACGAAATGCAACTTGAATCTTCATTAGCTCGGCAGTCAATGGCCGATAAAAGTGCTTTTTTCCAAACAATTAAAAACTTCTATCAATTAGATGATCGCTACGTTGCCCACCAGCACCGTCTGTGGAGCAATGATTACCTGAACTACTTTGAGAATGAAGACGGTAATTATTTTGCCCGCTTTAAGCATGACCTGCATTCGCTACCATTTTTGCGCTTGTTTGAAGAAGCTAAACGTGATATCCCGAGTTTTGAAAACAAGTTAAATCCCTTGGAATTGATTGTTCCCAAGATTGTAACCGTCAAGCGAATGAGTCGCCGGATGGAAAACCAACAAGGCCTGTTCCTCTTTGTGCCTTTTATCGGTGATGAATATGATCAAGCTGTCGAGGTCGATTACGCCGAGGTTGAACGACAAGCCCAATTAGCCATCGATATTTTGAGCCTTTATAATCCAGAAAAGCCGGATGAAAAAGAAAAATACATCATCCCTGCTCAATACAAGCGGTCAATTCTCGATGAATTAGCCAAACTGGGAATTGATTACAGTTTTATTTATCCTGAAGACCACGCTAAAAAAGCTGAAATGATCAAGGATCGGTACCTTAGTCTTTAATATATTTCAAAAATAGCCGCCGATTGGTTCAGAGTTACAAAATCACTCTAAGTTAATCGACGGCTAAATTATTTAATGCTATTCGGCATGGCTAATTTTACTATGTCGATAGCCGTAGCTAAAGTACAAAACAATGCCAATTAAAAACCAAATACCAGCGCCAATCCACGTTTCCTTTGATAACATCACCATCATTGCTAAACAAGCGACGCCAGATACAATAGGTAAAACGGGATAAAATGGCACCTGAAACCCACCTTTATTACCAATATCTTTTCGGTGACGAAGCGGGATAATACCAAACGATACCAGGGTAAAGGCCAGTAAAGTTCCAATATTAACCAAGCTCGTCAATTGGTCAAGGGAAACCAGCCCTCCTAAAATAGCAACGATAATGCCCACAATCCAAAGGGCCTTCTGTGGAACGTGTTTCTTCGGATCAACTTGTGATAAGAAACCGGGTAGCAACCCATCCCGACCAATCGAATATAGCAGCCGCGAACTGGAGTAAATTGTGGTGACCATCATCGTAAACATGCCAATCAAGGCTCCCAACGATAAGAGTCCCGCTAACCAAGTCTGATGAACCATTTGTAACGCAAAGGCGACTGGGTTGGCAACATCCAACTTAGTGTATTTAACCATTCCCGTTAAAATAATTGAGATCCCCATATAAAGAACAGTTGCAACTAAGAGGGTCCCAATAATTCCAACCGGCATATTTTTTCGTGGTTCCTTAACCTCAGCAGCCGAACCTGAAACAGCATCAAATCCTAGAAAGGCAAAGAAAACCACGGTTGCCCCACGGAAAGTTCCGCTAAGATGATATGGTAAGAACGGATGGTAGTTAGCTGGTTTGATAAAGAAAAGGCCAACTAAGATAAAGGCTAAAATGATTGCTAGCTTAATTACCACCGCAGTATCGTTGATACGCGTTGAAGACCTTACTCCGCGAGAGAGCATCCAAGTAATCAGTAGCACAATTACAACTGCAATAATATTAATATAGCTACCGGCGTGAGGATTGAATGGACCCGCGAGTGCTGATGGCAGCTTGATTCCTAAACTAGCAATAAAAGAATTAAAATAAGCTGCCCACCCAGTTGAAACTGAAGCCACCGCAAGCATATATTCCAACACTAACGCCCAGCCTAGAATCCAACCCAGAAATTCGCCAAAAACAATATTTCCATACGAGTAAGCACTACCCGCTACTGGAAGTGCAGAAGAGAACTCTGTATAACACATTGCGGCTAAGCCACAAACAATGGCTGCAAATAAAAACGAAATAGTTACTCCCGGACCAGCATCTTGTGCGGCAACCGTTCCAGGGAGAATAAAAATTCCTGTTCCAATTACAGCACCAATTCCCATGGCCATTAGGTCCCAAGCGTTCATTGTCTTAACAAAATGGCGATCGGCCTTAAGGTATCGATCCAGACTTTCCTTGCGAAATAAATTAAAACGCATATAAACGATCCCTTTTCTTAATTGAGTTTAATTTAAATAATATCCTTTTTAAGTTAAAAATCAATGAGATTATTAAATGTAGATTAAAATAATTATTTGAACTGGCGCATCGTTTCGGCCAAATGAACTTCATGAACCACAAATTCATGGGTTTTACAGATATAGTCATGCGCCCGACCTAATTTAGCAATATAGCCATTAATATAATCGACTTCTGTTGGTCGCCCCTTGCTAAAGTCTTGGTACATTGAAGGATAATGGTACTTGTAAGCTTGCGAAATCGAAATTACTGAATCAGTTTCTTCCTGACACGACTCAATCAAATAGATTCCCGCCCGTTCACAGGCATCAAAGGCCTCGTCAAATAGTTGGCGCGCCATCTCCCGCACACCATCGTAAGCGATAAACTGGCCCATTTGAATCTCAAACATCGTGCACAGGGTGTTGCAGACCGCATTAAAAATAACCTTTGACATACACATCCCCTTCCACTCTGGCGCTAGAACTGGGCCAAGCTGAGCCTGCTTAAAATCATTAAAAATATTTTGCACGACTTCGTTAGGCTTTTCATTATTATAACGAGCTAGATGCATTTGCTCCGACTTTTCAGCACCCATAAAATCAACATTCCTAGGAGCATCCATTCTGGTAGCAATCATTGCCGTGCCACAGATAATATGGTCAATTGGGAAATACTGCGCAATTTTTTTAAATACCCCATTCCATTCATGGCAGAAAAAACATACTGATCAGGATGGAAGAGCCCCGCCCGGCTGTCTCGTTCCAATTCATCTGCTAGTTGCATTTGCTTCTTGAAAATAATCCAAACATCAGGATGGCCATGGTATTCTTCTGACCGGTAAATATTAACCGGAACTAGGTGACGATTTTGATGATCCCGGGCAACTAAAACACCACCCTGCTCTTTAATCTTGGCAAGATTGGATTCCCAAGTTTCAATATAATCAACCTCAATTCCAGCATTTTCTTGCATCATTACTCCATAACGGATTCCCATAGCACCAGCGCCAATAATTCCATATTTCATCTTCAACATTCTCCTTTACATTGTCATAAATTTTCTAGTAAAAAAATCGTCCCCTACTCATCATGAGTAAAGGACGATTGAATCTTGGTACCACCTAATTTTAATTCAACTTCACAGCTGAATTCTCTCCACGTACAGCAGTCATTGCTTGCGATACGCTGCACGATAATGGATGCTACCATGCCACCTCGAAAAGTGGTAACTAAAATAATAATCTTTTATTAAATAGTCACCACGCTTTCTCACCAGCCACGCTCTCTGGGACATCACTATTTAACTAATTCATTACTATTAATTTACTAGATTTAATTGTTGAAACTAGCTTATGCCATTTATTAAAGAACGTCAAGAATATTTTAATTATTTTCTAATAAAAGATGATTGTTGTAAGTTAACCTTAGCCATCACTTGGTTAATTAAGCGTTCATTTAGCTAAGGCATTTTCATTATAACCCTAATTTAAAACATATTGATTACTGCTTCAACACTGGCGTAAGCCATAAAGACAACTACAGTCCAACCGGTAATCGTTAGCCACAGAGGATGGTGATAATTAGCTCCCACTATTTTTTGCCGATGAGCTGCTAGTAAAAGAATGGCAAGCGCAATTGGGAGAATAAAGCCATTCAAGGCACCAACCACCACTAATACTTTGGCTGGCTGTCCGATAAAATAAAAGACAATCGTCGAAAAAATGATAAAAGTCATCGTTAAGATTCGTTGATACTTAGCAAATTTGTTAGATGCTTTATCCGTCAGCGCATAATTCAGAAAGGAAACGGAAGTAAACGTTGATCCAAGGGTTGATGAAATCCCAGAAGCCAATAGCAGGAGGCCAAAGAATTTGTAGCCAAAGTTTCCAGCCGCATACTTAAAAATCGAGGCTGCCGGGTTAGTTGGATCAAGCTGATAACCAGTGACAATTACAGCCAGGCCAGCGAGAAAGAGCATAACCCGAATAACTGAGGCCAGCCCGATCCCGGTCAATGCCCCTTCATTGACATATTTAATATCAGCGGTTCCTTTGGCTCCTCCAGCCAACAACCGGTGACCACCAGCAAATGAAATATAGCCACCAACAGTCCCACCAATAATAGTAACAATCGAATAAAAATTAACTTTAGTAGGCGCAAAAGAATGACGAACTGCTGTTACATAAGGCACCTTCATAATCCACAAAATATAGATTAAGATAGCAATTTTTATTACCGCCAGTACCTGTACCGTACGGTCAACGGTAGTTAATGCATTCTTGATAATCAAGATAATAATTGTAAATGTGGCTACCAAAATAGCCCCATTCTGTGGCGAAATGCCGAAAAGAACGTTTAATCCTAATCCGGCACCGCCAATGTTACCAATATTAAAGAAGAGTCCCCCAATTGCCACTAAGGCCGATAGGAGATAGCCAAGGCCTGGGAAAACTTCATTAGCAATAACCTGCGCACGCTTGCCAGCGACAACAATGATTCGCCAAATGTTTAGTTGAACAACAATATCAACAAGAATACAGATTAAAATAGCAAACCCAAAATTAGCGCCACTTTGGCTCGTAAAGGTAGCCGTTTGCGTTAAGAAACCCGGGCCAACCGCTGACATGGCCATTAAAAATGCGCCACCAATTGCTGCCGCCCGTAATTTATTCCGGTGAGACTCTGCTAATTGTTCACTGTCCTTTTGTTGTTTCATATCAAATCTCACCTCTCAAACTGAGCTAGTCGCTTAACAGGCTGCTAGCTCAATGCCATTTTTCGTAAGTGTTTTACGTAATTGCTTAACAATTAATAAGGCTGCTTCGTTATCACCATGAACACACAGTGAATCAACTTTTAACGGAACGGTTTCACCAGTAATTGCTGTTACCGCTTGTTCGTTAATCATTGATACGGCCCGTTGCGCAACTTCAGCTGGATCGGTTAGGACTGCGCCAGCTTGCGAACGCGGCACCAGACTACCGTCAGCTTGGTAGGCCCGATCAGCAAATGCTTCTGAACGGGCTGGTAGGCCAACCTCATTGGCTGCCTTAATTAAGTTACTACCAGCAAGACCGTAGATTGGTAATTGCGGATCAACTCGCTGAATTCCTTTACAAATAGCGAGGGCTAACTCATAGTCCTTTCCCGCGGCATTATATAAAGCGCCATGCGGCTTTACGTGATGGAGATGATGCCCGCTAGTAAAACCAGCAAGCGCAGCTACTTGGTAAGTAATTATATTGCTAACATCACGAGGAGCCATTGCCAAGTAACGACGACCAAAGCCATTAAGATCCGGATACCCAGGATGGGCCCCAATTTGAACGCCATTTTTTTCGGCGATTGCTACTGTCTTAGCCATCACTTGCGGATCACCAGCATGGAAACCACAAGCAATATTGGCCGAAGTAATCAGTGGCAACAGCTTTTCATCATTACCGATGGTGTAGTGCCCAAAGCTTTCGCCTAAATCACTATTCAAATCTACTGTTAACACGTTACTTACTCCTTTCTAAGTCATCCAACCAATTAACATTTGTTTTTAACCGTTGGAAGTCTGGCTCTCTTAAAATTTGAATCAATAGTTCAAGATTAGTCTTGATTCCACCAATTACCGTTTCATCAATTGCCTCTTGCATCTGCTGAAGAACCCGCTGGCGACGGTCGCCATAAACAATAATTTTAGCAATCATGCCATCGTAGTTGCCAGGAACTGTATAGCCTTGATAAAGGGCCGTATCAACACGGACACCCTGCCCACCAGGAAGATGCAAAGCAGTGATCTTCCCCGGGGTCAACGCATTAACCCGACACTCAAGTGCAAAACCATGTGGAACTTCGTGGTGCTTGCTTAACTTAGCACCAGCGGCAACCCGGAGCTGAAGTTCAACCAAATCGGTCCCCGTTGTTAATTCGGTAATGGGGTGTTCAACTTGAATCCGGGTATTCATCTCCATAAAGTAATAGCTACCGTCGCGATTGTAGAGAAATTCAATAGTGCCCGCCCCTTCATAATGTAAATTAGCAACTGCCTTTTCAGTTTGTCGTAACATCTCAGTACGGGTACTAGTTGGCACAACAAGCGCTGGCGCTTCCTCAATTACCTTTTGGTGGTGCGCCTGAATCGTACAATCCCGTTCCCCCAAGGCCAAAACGTTACCATACTGGTCAGCAATAATCTGCACTTCAATATGTCGGGGATTAGGCAGGTATTGCTCAAGGTACATTTCATTACTATCAAATGATGCAATTGCTTCTTCCTGGGCGGTAGCAAATTTAGCTTTCATTTCATTAGCTGAATTAATAATTCGCATTCCCTTACCGCCGCCACCAGCACTGGCTTTGAGCATCAACGGATAACCAATCTCCCGCGCCTGATTGAGAGCATCATCGACATCAGTAATAACATGTTGACTCCCCCGTACAACAGGAAGTCCTGCTTGCTTCATCGTCAGCCGTGATTGTTCTTTGTCACCCAACAAACTAATCACGTTAGAACTAGCACCAATAAGCTTAAGATGATTCTGCTCACAGGCCTGCGCAAAGTCAGCACTTTCAGAAAGAAAGCCGTATCCTGGGTGAACTGCTTCGGCACCAGTGAGTTTGGCTGCCGTAATAATCGCAGAAATATTAAGATAACTACTGTTAGCATTAGCAGGACCGATACAAATTGCCTGGTCAGCTAACTTTACATGGAGCGCATCTTTATCAGCAGTCGAATAAACCGCCACCGTTTGAAGGCCAAGGATGCGACAAGTCCGGATAATCCGAACAGCAATTTCACCACGGTTAGCAATTAAAACCTTATGGAATGGCCATTTACTGACCGAACTACTTGAGCTGAATAAGTGGTTGTCCATACTCAACCCCCTCTTCATTATTTACTAAGACTTTTTCAACAATTCCTTCACGGTCTGCAATCACATCAGTAAAGGCCTTCATAACTTCGATTACGCCAACAACATCACCCTTCTTTACCTTATCGCCAACCTTAACGTATGACGGTTCTTGGGGCGACTTTGCAGTATAAAAGACACCAACACTTGGCGAATTGATCGTATTATTACTGGTTGCCGCAACTTTAGTCGCCATTACTGGTTGTTTCTCTTGAGAAGGAGTAGGCGCAGGCGCTACCGGTTGAATAGTTTTAAGGTCGCTACTGGTTGGTCGCGCCGTTATTTTAATCTGCTCATCTTGATGCGAATATTCAATTGCGGCAAGGTCGTTCTCTTTTAATAATTTAATCAATTTTTCTATGTTATCAGTATTCAATTGCGGTCACTTCCTTAAAATAATTGCTTTATTCGTTGGCTGACAACCCGGTTAATCCCGTATGGCGGTATATAACGGGTATCACTGATTTTATTAGCAAGATCAGTGAGCATTTGCTCTTTTTTCCGGAGCCTAGCAGTCGCCGTTGCCAGATCAATTAAATTAAATTTGATTTTTTGACCAGGGTGGCACTGAACCAGCTTATTAAGATCATAACTGGCGACAACTGCAATTAAAGGATAACCGCCAGTCGTCTGCCGGTCAGCCATCAAAACGATTGGTTGACCACTAGTAGTAAGCTGAATTGCCCCACGGACGGTTGCCGTAGAAAGCATACTGGGCAAGGTAGTTGTCAACTTATTTCCTTGCAAGCGATATCCCATTCGATCTACATTGCTACTTACTTGATACACTTGACTAGTGAAAAGCTGTTGGTCATTAGCTGAAAAATCAGTCCACTGTGGTCCTGCTAAAACATGAATAGTTACAACCTGTTGTTTAGCTGGCCAATGTGGGGTGGTCGTTCGCCGATGATAATATGCTGTAAGAGTCATTGACGAATAGTAATTGAGCTGGTCACCGCTTTTTAACTGGCGACCATGATAACCACCAAGCTGTAAACGCAGGATAGTGGAATAACTATCAAGAAGCTTATTAACCTGCCACCCACCCTTGATGGCAAGATAACCAAATACTCCTGCACTCATATTACCGATTGCTAACTGATCACCACTATGAATCTGAATACATTGATAACTTGGTAAAGGTTCACCGTTCAATTGGGGAGTGACGTTACCACCAGTGATTGCAATAAATGCTGGTTGATTAAAGGTAATTGTGGGGCCAGTTAATACAAATTCCAGAACCGGCGCCCCCAACGGATTTCCAACTAGAAGATTGGCAATTTTCATTGCTTCCTGATCCATACTGCCAGCTTCAGGGAACCCATCAATTTGGTGCTGAGGTCGCCCCAAATCTTGAATCGTCGTTTGCGTTCCAGGAGTTAATACATTAATCGTTGCCATCATTATTCACCACCTTGACATGATATTGGCCCTGCCGGTCGGCTTGCCGAATTCGCTCATATTCATCGTGATCGATCGCAAAAAACCGAACCTTATCGCCAGCAGCATAAAAGCTTTTAGGGTGTTCAGGATGATAGAGGGTCACCGGAGTTCGCCCAATAATTTGCCAACCACCCGGGGAAGTAATCGGATAAAAGCCAGTCTGTTTACCTGCAATTCCAATACTTCGAGCAGCAATCTTAAGCCGGGGCTTAGCAAGACGGGGCATCGCAATCCGGTCGGTAACACTTGCCATATATGCAAAGCCGGGAAGAAAGCCTAGAAAGTAAATTAAGTAATCCCGACTAGTATGAAGTTTGATTGCCCCGGCTTCATCGGTATGAGCAAACTTGGCAAGGCCGGAAAGATCAGGCCCGTATTGTCCGCCATATAAAACTGGAATTAACCAGGTTTTGGTGGGAGCTGGTTTGTTGTGAAAAGCCCGACTAACAATTGAATCAAGCACAGGGATGAGGTCGGTTGCTACCGCGTTGACGCCATCAAAGAGAACAGTCAAGGTCCGATAAGCGGGAATAACGGTGTAAATTGCTGGGATATGAGCACTTAAAATCAATCTGCTAATTTGATGAATCCGAAGGTTAACTGCAGGATCAATCCGATTAACGAATGAAATTTCAAGTGCCTGATCACCAAGTGGATTTATTTGATACTGTTTCATCTGCCTCGCCCTTTTCAAATCAAAATTTAATTAAATACTAATAACAAAGTGTAGACGTGTCAATTTTCAATTGGCTTTCAATTAACTTTATTAATAATTTATCTTTATATATTTAACAATTTGCGTCATCTAATTAAATAAATTAAAGAGTAATAACGATTAATACTTTGAATTTAAAAGAAAACAGAAAAATAGCGATTTATTCAATAGCATTATGTAACGGCTATCTTATCGATAATTATTGTTTTGTTTTATGAGAATGATTATGTGCTATTCATAATAACCGGAAATTTTCTCCTTCTTACCGAATTCACCTCTAGAATTAAATTTGTATTAAACTAAAATGAGAGTATACTTAAGTAAATTTTGATAGAGGAGCGATTATAATGGGAAATAAAGTTGCAATAATTGGCCTCGGTCACGTTGGTGCGACCGTCGCGACAAATATCGTTACTGCTGGAATTGCCAGTGAATTAGTATTAATTGATGAACAAGATCAGGTGGCGCGGGCTAATGCATTTGATTTAACCGACCAGCAGGCTTACTTAGCTACGACAACTAAGCTTTCCTTTATCCCCTATCACGATGACTGGACAACCTTAGCAGATGCCGACGTAATTATTTTTGCGGCTGGTAATATTAAAATCGTTTTAGGCAACCCCAACGACCGTTCAAACAACCGGGTTGGCGAACTAGCTAATTCAGCGCGGATCGTTAAAGAAGTAGGTCCACGGATTAAGCAAAGCGGTTTTCATGGCGTCATGATCTGTATTTCCAATCCCTGTGACGTAATTGCGCAACTAATGCAGCAAGAAAGTGGGTTGCCAGCCCATGCCGTTTTCGGAACTGGAACTTCTTTAGATACTGCCCGTCTGCACCGTGCTGTTGCTACCGCAGTCAATAAATCAATTACTGACGTAGCTGGTTATGTTATTGGAGAACATGGCGAAACTCAATTTGCGGCTTGAAGTTCGGTCACCGTTAATGGCTGTGCGATGACTAAAATTGCGACAGAACAACAGTTAAACCTTGATGAGCTTGAAAAGGATGCGCACTAGGTGGTCATGTTGTCGGTCTCGGCAAAGGATTTACTAATTACGGCATTGGGATGACGGCTTTAACCATCTTAAAGTCAGTCTTAAATGATGAAAAACGAACCTTCCCTGTCAGTTCACTTTGTCAGCGTCTGGGAGTCTACATTGGTCAGCCGACTACCATTGGCGCAACCGGAGTGGTTGATCAACCAACGTTAGATTTAACCAATCATGAACAAGAGCTATTTGAAAAATCAGCTCAAGCGATCAAACATAATTTCAACCAGGTAAAGTAGTGTTTTTATAATGAAACATAATAGTGGTCACCGATGTAGATGTCGGTGACCACTATTATGTTGTGCAATTAGTTTATTAATCAGAATTCTTAACAGTCAACCATCTTCGGCTTACACTAGAGATAGAGCGATGGTTAATATTTAGAAGGGAAGTCTGACAATGAAAGCAATGACTTGTAAAGAATTGCTGAAAGTTATGAAGAATGATCAGGTAGAAATTGATCCGCAAAAGCACGGTGAGATTAGCTATGTCTTTAAGATCAATCATCATCCCTTTGGCCACCTCGACCGGTACGGTAACCTCTTCTTGAATACCTATGCTGAAACTGTTTCACGACCACTAAGCGTTGGCAAACAGATTATCGACCGCTAGACACATAACGCCGTGAAAGGTTTTCGTATTAATCAACGACGTCTTAATAAGTGGCATTTTGCTAGCTAATAATTAAATTTACTTAAAGTCGGGAATTAACCTAGCCTCTTAATTATTTAAATATTAACATGTAACATGAAAACCGCTAGAAATTGACAATTAGGTCAGCTTCTAGCGGTTATTTGTTATTTGATAGAATTAGTTGCCAGCTTGGGCTGCTCGTTGTTCTTCAGCCTTAACCCGGTCTTTGATGTACTTAGCTGAGGTTGCTAGCTTTTTCTGTTCAGTGGCTGTTAAGTCGAGCTGCAATTGTTCAACTACTCCATCGCGACCAACTACTGCCGGGTACGAAAGGTAAGTGCCATATTCTTCGCGGTAATTAGACACTGGCATTTCTGTTCGAGCATCACTCAATAAGGCGTTAGTCAGACGAACCGCCGCTGTTGCTACCCCATAATTGGTATATTTTTTGCCCTTATAAACCATATAACCGCCTTGTCGCGAACGTTCTTCGACATCGGCTAAATCCACATGTCGTTCTTTAGCCAGATCAACCACCTGCTTGCCCAAAACGCGAACTGTCGACCAGGCGGTAAACTGAGAGTTACCATGTTTACCAAGATTAAAGCCAACTACCGATCAGGAATCTACATTTAAGGCTTCGCCAACACAAGCCCGCATCCAAGCTGAATCCAGCAAGGTTCCTGTCCCCAGCACGTGTTCTTTAGGGAGCCCCGTCAATTTCTGATACATGGAGGTAATAACATCACATGGATTAGTTACGTCGACTAACTTACCATGAAAGCCATTATCAACCAGTTTTTTTGCTACTAACGGGACTTGAGTACGAGTAAATTTAAATTCTGCAAAACGATCATGATCAGGCGTATCAACTAGCTTCGATTTACCAAGGGTCGAAACCACCACATCACAATCAGCCAATTGTGAATCATCGTTAACGGTCAAATTAGTATGATAAGGCAGGTTTGCCATTGCATCTCTTAAATCAAGCACATCAGCGCGAACCTTTGCTTCGTTCGTGTCATACAGTGCTAAATCATCCGTAAATCCACAAGCAACGAGGTAATGAGCAACGGTTGCCCCGACATGTCCCATTCCAATAACTGCTACTTTCCTAGTCATAATAAGACTTCCTTTCTGATTGATCCCGCTAATTAATCATTGACATTAACAACCACATCACCGAATCCGTGGTCAAACTTAGCTTCCCACTTGCCTGCTGTTAAGTGTGGGGGTAAGAGAAAGGTACCAGATGAAACTAGCTGTCCCGCTCGGAACTGTTTACCCTGGGCAGCAAGTTTACCGACTAGCCATTGCAAAGACTTAAAGGATTACCAAGGACTTCACTAGACTGTCCTGTCGCTTCTTTTTGTCCATCATGATAGAGAGTCGCATTTACGTTGGCAGCATCATCAACAGTTGAGAATACTTCATCTGCTGGCCGCTCCCTGCCATACACAACGTAACCACCAACTGCGCAATCACTCATAACACAGTATTTATTTAGGTCGGGGAACCAGTCAGCAAACCGACAGTCAGGGAGCTCCAAGGTTCCACAAACGGTGGTCTTATGACGAAGATCATCTAAACTATCGCTTGGTAATAGGTCTTCCGTTGCGCGAAAGCCTAATTCAACTTCTAATAACGGAGCCATTGTTTGTTGCTTTAATGATAAGACCGCTGGTGATGGTAAAAAGTGGGAATCAACTTGTTGTCCATACAGTGGGCTATCAGCATCAAACATGTCCTGAGTTTGCTGGCTAGTCAATGAAACTTTGTAGCCGCCAGTTGGTAACTGCTTTAACCGGGCAACGCAATCTTGAACCGCATAGGCCGTTTCATCGTCGGTTACAACCCCTTCCCAGTCTGCTCTTTTTAGTGGCTGCTTAGTTTGGTAAGCATTAAACAGTGCTTGGGCAAATGATTTTTGTTGTGTATTTAAGGTAACGTTTTGATTAGTCATAATTTTCCCCTCCGTTATGGCCAGTTACCATTACCATGAAAATCTTATTCTAACTTTGTAACTACAACTGACACATCCATTTTCTAATTTTACTTTTCACAATATTGATAATGCCTGAAATGTCGCTATCTGACATTTCCACCACCTCCTTTAAGGCTGTTTAAACGTTAAAAGCGTCCTTTTAGCTCCAAATAATGAAGCTAAAAGGACGCTTATTGCGTGGTACCACCTTTCTTTACAACATAACTGCTGCCTTTAACCAACAACCAATTAACTTGGCAATTAGCTGGCACGATAATGGGTGCTACCAGTACGTTCTACTTAAAATCTGTTCGACATACAACTCACGAGTGATTGGTCAATCTTCCCTTCCACTGGTTCACACCAACCACCAGCTCTCTGCTGCCAGGACTATCCACCGGTCTCGATCAACGCCATTAATTTGTTTTGATTGATTGTTAATACCTTATAATCGCTAAATGATAAAATCAATATTTTAATTAAAATATTATTAGAAAATAATTAAATTAAATCATAAATGCTATTTAACTGCTTGCCTAATCGCTTCCAAGATTAACCAGGTAATTCTCGAACAGTTCCAGCCGTAAACACTTGCATCCCCTGAGGCGTTCGCAGACTCAAGTAACCATCATCCGTTAGGTGATCAAAATAGCCAACTACTTGTGTGCGCCCAGTATCAACCACGAGATGCTTTCCAGCTAGAAACTGGTGGTTCCGGTACACTTGCAACACCTGTGACCAAGGACAACTAGTCAATAGGTCCCAAAAACGAGCGGTAATTGCCTCAATAATAGCCAAACGCTGGCAATCACTGACTGGCGTCGCACTCAACCAGCTAATTTGCGAGCGTAATTCAGCTGGTACCTTCGCAGGCGCAGCTAAGTTAATGCCCCAACCGATGACGGTTCCGCAAACATGATTTTCATTATTAACGGCCGCCTCTGCCAAAATACCAGTAACTTTGCGACCGCTACAATATAAGTCATTTACCCACTTAATTGATAACGGTCGGGCAAAATGACTACTTAACACTTCATAAGCGGCAACTGCGGCTGTCACGGTCAAGTGCGCCCCTGATATTGCTAATTGACTAGGTAATGCAAGGGTAAAATAAGCTCCGCTGCCTGCGGGTGAATAAAATTTCCGGGTAAATTTACCATGGCCAGCAGTCTGCTGACGGGCGGTTACTAAAAATGGCGCTGTTGCCCCCGTCATCAACCGGTGCTTTGCCCACTCATTGGTTGATGATAGCAGCGAGTAATTATAAGTCGCGATCCCTCGCGCATTAAGTTTAGTAAATTTATGCATAGTTTTTCCTTTTGTATTACTTAGTTAAAGTTAACAATAAATCCTGGCTCTTTAAATGATTACCAACGCTAGCGTAAATTTTTGCTACTTTACCCGTAAATGGTGCTTTGACAGCCGATTCCATTTTCATTGCTTCGGTTACCACGAGGATATCTCCAGCCTTAACCTGGTCACCAACTTGTACGTTAACTTTAACCACAGTCCCATTCAGTGGCATCCCTAACTGACCGGGATCATCCGCTGCTGCCTGCGGCGTTGCTTTCACTGTTTCTTTTAAGCTATTATCCCTAACCATTAATTGCAAACTTCGGCCATTAAGTTCAAAAAATAATGTCCGCTTACCATCTTGATTTGGGGTTGAAATAAAGTCTAATTTGAGAATCATCTCTTGCCCTTGACCATACTGAATGTGTTTAACTTCTCCCGGCCGCATTCCCTGGAAATAAGTCGTAGTATCTAGGTCCATTACCTCACCATACTGCTGATAATTCTTAAAGTAGTCAATAAACACCTTCGGATACATTAAATATCCCTGTAAATCATCTTCATTGGGGGTGTGTTTAATCTTGTTAGTCAGTTCCTGCTTAATTGCTTTAAAATCAGCTGGCTTAGCTAAACTCCCTGGCCGAACCGTAATCGCTGGGTGATCTTTTAAGACGACCTGCTGTAATTTCTTAGGGAAGCCACCATAAGGCTGCCCGAGATCCCCCGCAAAGAAGTTAACCACTGATTCAGGAAAGTCAATGTGTCGACCCTTAGTAAAAATATTTTTCTTATCCAGATGATTTTGGATCATAAAGATTGCCAGATCACCGACAACTTTCGAACTTGGAGTTACCTTAATAATGTCACCAAGGAGTTGATTAACTTCCCGGTACTTCGCCTTAACCTGACCAAAATCTTTAATTCCTAACGATTGGGCTTGCTGTTTTAAATTAGAGTACTGCCCACCAGGCATTTCAGTGCGGTACAGGTCTGGCTGTGGAGCATTAATCCCGTTGCTAAAGTCATGGTAAAGCGGACGAACACCTGCCCAGTATTGGTTCAGCACTTCGACATTATGCATATTCAAAACGGGCTGTCGCTGGTCACCTTCGAGCGCATAGTAAAAGGTTCCCATACTAGGTTGACTAGTTGTCCCAGCCATCGCCACCATTGCAACATCTACCACGTCCACGCCAGCCTTGGTTGCTGCCACGTAAGTTGCTACCCCATTTCCGGTCGTGTCATGAGTGTGAAGGTGAATAGGCACATCAAACTTAGCTTTTAAATGACCAACCAATTCGTAGGCTGCCTGCGGTTTTAACAACCCTGCCATATCTTTGATGCCAATCATTTGTGCACCAGCATCAATTAACGATTGGGCCAATTGCATATAGTAATCCAACGTATACTTATGCTCGGTAGAGCTTAGAAAATCGCCGGTAAAACACATTGTTCCTTCAGCAATTTTCCCAGTTTCTCGTACATATTCAATACTTCGCTGCATCTGTTCAATCCAATTGAGGGAATCAAAAATTCGGAAAACATCGACTCCCACCTTAGCACTATGGTCAATAAAACGTTTCAAAACATTATCAGGATAATTCTGGTAACCCACTGCATTAGATGCTCGCAGCAACATCTGTTGGAGAGTATGTGGCATATACTTTTTAAGTAACCGTAGCCGGACCCAAGGATCTTCGCCTAGGAATCGATAACAAACATCAAAAGTGGCCCCACCCCAACTCTCCACTGAAAAGAGGTTTGGCATTGCCTGATCATAAATCTTCATTGCTGGCAGCATATCGTGTGTTCGCATTCGAGTAGCAAACAAACTTTGGTGGGCATCCCGCATTGTAGTATCAGTTAATAATACCTGGGACTGCTTTTTTACGTAGTCCATTGCGGCCGTGGCTCCCTGCTCATCTAAGATATCCTTAACCGTCTTGCCAGCCGTCGCCGAAGTGGGTTGTAATTGGCTGTATCGTGGCTGCGGCAATTCTGCCGAGTTTAAGTGCTTCTGCTTAGTTACCCCAGCAAAGCCATTCACGGTGACATTGCTAATATACCTTAATAATTGTATTGGCGTATCTGGTTGATGATCAAAGCGGAATAATTCCGGATGTTCATCGATAAAGGTTGTTGAACAATTTCCGGCAACAAAAGTGGGGTGACGTAACACGTTAACCATAAAGGGAATATTCGTTTTGACACCACGTAGCCGAAACTCATGTAGAGCTCGAAGCATCTTAACCCGTGCTTCTGCAAAGTCATCCCCCTTAGTACAACATTTAACTAATAGGGAATCGAAGTATGGAGTTACAACATACCCGGAGTAAACATTGCCATCAAGCCGCACTCCAGTACCACCGGGAGCATGGTAGGTCAATACCCGACCAGTATCTGGCATAAAATTATTTTCAGGATCTTCGGTCGTTACTCGACACTGAATAGCTGCACCATGAAAATGCAAGTCTGCTTGGTGAGGCAATCCAATATCTTGATGAAGATCCTCCCCTGCAGCAATCCGAATCTGGGCTTTAACAATGTCAACCCCAGTAATTAATTCAGTTACCGTATGTTCAACCTGAACCCGTGGATTAACTTCAATAAAGTAAAACTGCTCAGGCGTCGCTAAAAATTCAATTGTCGCAGCGTTTTG
>ENA-ORUR01000479-ORUR01000479.1-human-gut-metagenome-genome-assembly--contig:-NODE-479-length-17614-cov-2.60852_pt1 | contig 17614 bp, 22 predicted proteins | sample MGYA00242086_ERZ509223 | MGnify/ENA primary metagenome ERZ509223 (study PRJEB26280, sample SAMEA2338820) | human gut metagenome | biome: human gut; feature: human-associated habitat; material: faeces... | reverse complement strand
ATCCTCCTTTGGGTGTAGGGTGTATAGTTTGGGTGTATGGTTTTTAGCGACTATACACCCCCTATAATCGTTGATATATCAAGGGTTTAGAGGCATCCACACCCCCTGGGTGTATAGTTTTAGCTCAAACTCTCTTTTATATATCTTTTTTTTTTTATAAAGTTTAAAAGTAAACTATACACCCTGTTGTGAAAATATGGTAAAAACCTTGATATGACGGGGCTTTAGCTTGTCTAAAATCGCCAAAAAACTATACACCAAACTATACACCAAATCAAAGTTTCTTTATAAAGTTTAGGTTGGGCGGAATATTATCATCGTCATCCCTAAGTTTTAAACCTAGATAAACGTTCCCACCTTTTCGCCTTACCTTCTCAAATCTCTTTCCGACTTCCTTGCCAAACCTCGTTGAGTTATACATATACTCATTGTTACGTTGCGCCCACGTTTTATACTCTGCATAGAGTGTGGAAGCCTTAATTTCATAACCATCACCGATTACGCATGTGCTGTCGATGAAGTTTTCAATCAAATCCATCTCACTACGATAGGCCTTAAGTGCGTCTTTCATCTTGTCAGTGATGATTAGTCCATGCCGTTGCCATTTCAAACACCCCTCCACACTCCAGTTTAGGATGCCGGAGGCCTCGGCCCGCAGCTTACTTTCCAGGTTTTTATCGATTTTATCTTCGGGGACTTGATGATCAAACGGGAATAATACCGCCCGGCGCCAAATACCTGTATCGGTTCCACGGATAATTGGAAGGTGGTTAGTTGCCATCCAAATCTTGAATTTCGGTGTAAACTCAAATTCTGAACCGTACATAAACCGTGCGACTAATTTGTCCCCACCGGTCATCTGTTTAACGAGCGATTCATCTATCCGGCCACCTTCATTGGTTTCGCTTGAAAACACAATTCTGGCACCTTCAAGCCGGGCAATGTCTGAGTTTGGCCCATTTTGATTATTCTTCACCATAAGTGTGGAAGCTTGCATGGTCTGCGTATAGCTCCCGGCTACATAGGCAATCGTGTTTAAAGCTACCGACTTACCATTTCGCCCGTTACCGTATGCAATAAACATTACTTGCTCAGGGTTGCCAGCAATTAAGCTATACCCGACTGCCGTTTGAAAGGCTTCAATCATATCTTTATCACCGTCGAAAGTTTGGTCTAAAAAGTTTAGCCAAATTGAGCATTCAGCCGTGGGTGAATACTCGACCCCGGTAATCTTACTGAACATTTTTTCACGGTCATGGTCGAACAGTTCGCCATTGCTGAGGTCTACATATCCGCTTGGAGTGTTTAACAGCATCTTATCCTTATCCCATTCCTCGTGGGCAACCGGCACGTGGTGTTGTGTCTCTTTAATCATGTTCTCTTTGCTGCGATTGCTACGGGACTTAGATTTAAACTTTTCCCAAGCTTTCTGAGCTTTTTCGACTTCCTCCTCGTCCATGGACGGGTCTAATTTAATTTGTTCTTCGTTCATTTTCTTAACTGCACTGTCGGCCAGGCTATCGATGACTCCCATGGTGTCCATCTTCCAGAATTGGCCATTGTAGATGTACCATTTTTTATCAACATAGCTGTAACGGATATCCTTACCAGCTAGGTCTAGCAACCGTTGAGCATTCCCCATATCGTCCCAGCTACGTGGCTCAACCGGCTTAGTCTCTGAACCATCAAAGCCGAATTTATATAAGTTAAGCTTTTCTCGGCCGGGATTGTATACATCGCCTGTTTCAGCGATAGCTTTGTTTAGCAATGCTTGGCCGTAAGTAGTCTTGCCATGCTTGTCATCGTATTTTTGCCGATATAGTGAAGACTGTCTAAAGATTGTATCCATTTTATAGAAGTCCTTGCCAGTCCAAAAAGCTAAGTCGTTGGCAAATGCCATATCTGCTTCTGATTGGGAATTATAAAACGATTCCCAACCCCCATCCATAAAGATTTTGAACCGCGCCCCGGTTTTGCTGGCCTCAGCTTTAGCGATGATTTCTTCAACCGATAAATCAACTGCCTTAATTTCTTGTTTGACTGGCAACGGAATGACCTTATCCGAACCGATGTATTTATCGTAAATTGGTTTTAAGTCAACTTCCTTGACCCCGTCAGAAGGCCCTAGCGTCCACCCAGTCAAAGCAAAGAACCGTCCTGACTGGTAAATTTCAAAGTTACCTTTCCGCCGTCTGTCGCCTGGGATGTTGCCTTTAACAATCGCATGCACCCCGGTTCGGCTCGATGAGATTTCCATGTAAGAGCCGTTAACAGCTCGCATTAGTTCAACTACTCGGTTATCGGGTGGGAACACGTCACTTAAAAACTCTGTAATTTCATCTTCAATGTGATCTATATCAATACCCACATACCCATTGGCGAAATAAAACCCTAGCCCGTCTGCTTTATATTTAGCCATCGCATCAACGGCTGTTTGAAAATCTGCCCAAGTTTCGGGGTCATTAGATTTACCTAAACCACCTGTGTAGGCATTCAAGGGGTATTTGTTCCATTTTTTCTTGTCTTCATTCCATTCTCGGCGATACAAGCCCCATTGCTTTAAGGCTTGCATATCGCCCGGAATTGTTTCGATGTTCATCTTTTAATCACTTCCTTAAACCCTCCCACTAACCCTTTTATTCACTGTTCGATTAGAATGGTAAGTCGTTGTTGCTGATGTTTGGTGCCTGTTGTGTCTGTGGTTGACCTTGGTTCATCACTTGGCCGTCCTTGTTCGTGTGTGCGACTTTGATAAATTCTGTATTTTCCCAGTCCCAAGGGTTGATGTTGTTGCGCTTTTCACCCTTGTGATAATCGTCATCTTCCAAGTGCACGTTGACCTTAACCGGCTTACCCCAAGTGATTTTAATGAAGTCTTCCAGAGATTCAATCGGAGTCCCTTCGGGCACCCCAATAGCCTTCATGATGTACTGGAGGTTGTCCATGTTATAAGTGCCAGTTTGCTTGTTCTTCCATACCCGTGCCCACACAATGCGATTGTGATACTTTCCGTTGGTTGCTGGGAGTGCTTGGTCTAAGTCATTGCGAACAACGAGCTTAAAGGTTAATGATTGGCTCCCTGTCTTAGCCACTTCTTCGCTTGCTGATAAGATTAACATTTCGTACTTCCCGGCTGGAAGTGGTTCGTATTGTGTGTTGTTTGTGTTGCTGTAGTTTGTTGTAAAGAATGCCATAATTTGTTATCTCCTTTTGTTTGTCAGCCATCCGCGAGCTTTCATCTGATAATACGTCCAGCCTTTTTTGTAGCCTTTAGCTTCGGCATACTCTTTAAGCTCCTGTGGAGTGGCTAAATCTTCTAGTTTTTTAGTTACGATATAATTTGTTTTAAACGCGAAGCTCGTATCGACTTCGCTTAGTTTTGCTTCTCTATCAATCTCAATCTTACCCGGCTCGGTCTGAAACACATACCCACAGCCAGGGCATTTAGTTACCTGTGCCGGCACAACCATGTAGCACTTCGGGCAACTCTTGATTGGTGGCCCGCTGTCGCCTGTCTTGCGCTTCTTCTTTTTCCATCCCTCCAAACTCCACTCTCTGTCTTGTTGAGGGACGCCGAATCTAGCGACGTTACCCACTTGGTCAATGATAACCGCCTCTTTGTTAGGCTTATATCTCATGCACCGCATTGATTGCTGAATATATAAGACTAGCGACTCAGTTGGTCTTAGCATTACCACACAGGAACAATCAGGGACGTTAAATCCCTCACTGACTAGGTCAACGTTACAAAGAACTTTGACTTTACCGGCCTTAAAATCTGCCATTATCCTGTCTCGTTCCTTGGCCGGGGTCTTGCTGTCTGCATGCTTGGCTGGTATGCCAGCTTGATTGAACCACCCAGCCACGGTCTTAGAAAATTCGATTGAGTGGCAGTAAACGATTGTCTTCATTCCATTAGCTAGCTTCTGCCAAGTATCAATTACGTCTGAGTAAATCACCCGTTTAGCCATATCATCCATCGACTTTGCTGTATAATCACCTGTGGATGACTTCCTAAGCCCGGCTAGGTCGATATTATCCGGGGCATATATCCTAGCGTTAGCCAGTCGGTTGTTTTGTATCAACCACGCTACCTGAGGCCCAGGGACCATTGTTTCATATACTTCTTTAAATCCCTTGCCAGACATCCGCCAGGGGGTGGCCGTGAAACCAACTCTAGGAACATTGCTAAATGCTTCATACAAATCTGTATAAGACTTAGCAAGTGAGTGGTGTGTTTCATCTGTGATGATTAACTGCGGCGTTTTTAGTTTGCCTTTTCGCAGTCGGGTTCTAGCACGGACTGGAGTGGTAACCGTGACTAGGTTCATGTTTACCTCGTCGGCAATCATTGTTTCTTTAATCTGCTGAATCAGCTCTTTTCTATGAACCAAGAACAACACTCTACCACCCTTACTTGTCGTTAGCCGGGCAATCTCAGCAATGATGACTGACTTGCCCGACCCAGCCGGTGATTGAATCAGCACTGACTTATAACCGTCACGAAGTCGGTTTCTCGCTTCGTCAATTGCCTTTAACTGATAGTCATATGGTTTAAACAAAGTCAAACAACTCCTCGGCTTTGCAACCAACCCGGTTATCCAATCGGTTCTTAGCGTAGACCCCTTCGGACCCTTCTAAGATTAGCCCCCGTTCAGACGTGCCGGGCTTAATCATCATTCGACCAACTAAGTCGGTAATGCCCATGATCATATCACGCACAGATTCCCTAATCTGTGGTTGATATTGGTTGAACTCTTGCCCCGTGTCAGTAACGACTTTGTACTGGTTCTCCCAGGCAGTAACCAAGATATTCGCATCTGTCTTATAAATTTGAGAGATTAGCCGAATGAAGTAATTCGTCCATCCCGAGTAATCACCTAGCTCGTTTCTAATCCCGGACTTGCTAAGCTTAGCCCGTTCAACAAACCAGTCTTTCTCAAATGCTGAGATGTTGTCGAGCACGATGTTGTCATACTCATTCCCATGCTGGATTAGAAACGTTGTAACGTCGATGATAGAGTCGTTAGGATTCTCGCGGTCGAACGGTGCAACGTCCACATCACACCCGGCTAAAACACGCTCTGACGCGTCTAGCGGAATAACCAGCGTTTTGCCTTTAAGCAACTTAACCAATGTGGTCTTGCCCACACCAGGCTTGCCGTAAACCAGGATGCGCCAGTTTTTGGTGCGTTCCTGGTCTTTCATATTTTTTAGCTCCATAGCAGTTTCCTCCTTATTTAATCGTTGTTCCCCTGTTAGGCTTTAGATGAGCCCCAGGGACGTCTTCACCGGCAGACAAGGCCTTGTAAATCTTAGTCTTATCTGCGACGACTTCCGTTTTAGTGTTCTTGAATTCGGCCGGTAAATTGTCTAAGCTGTCCACAACTGTGGATGCCCGATAATTGCGAGGTTTAAGAATGTAATTTTCCGTTTGTAACTCCTTGAGCCCAGCGTCATCAAGGGCGGCCGTCATGTATTCTTGAAGCGACTTGTTTAAGTTAGTCAAAGCTGTTTTCTTGGCTTGCAAGTCTTTAATTCGCTTGGTCACCCAGTCAATTTGGGCCTTGTTTTTCTCGACCCAAGATGCCAGGTTATCAAGTTTGACTTCCCTAGCGTCTGAGATAGAATCTAAGGTGTCTTTAAGTGTTGTTGCATCCAGTTCTTCATTTTCTTCTAATTCACGATATTTACTGTTCATTTCAAAAAGGTTCATCATTCATCGCCCTCCGTGGTATAATAGTTATCAGAAAAATGTTTATATTTGTTCGCCTGGCATTTCAACCAGGCTTTTTTAATTGCTGTACATAAAGCTGCGAAGATGATTAGTGTAACAATCGAATTAGGAATCCACACATTCAATCACCTCGACATGGAAAGCTTCTTTATTAACTAAAATCCTGGCAAGATCTTCGAAAGAACCATCCGAAATTTTGTTTTCGTAATAGCAGTTGCATAAAGCACCTAAGCATGTAGATAATCGACCGTTGATTCCAATAGAATATTTCAGAAATTCAAATTCACTCTCATCCAAGACTGGCACTGAAAATCCCTGGGTTGGAGAAAATTCTCCTAGGTCCCTAAGTACATAATCATCATCATCGAAAATATAATATCGATAGCTTTTGATAATTTTATTTTTCTCTTCTCTACCGATTAGATAATCGACGGTAACGTCAAAGAAGTCTGCTAATTTAGTTAACGCTTGTATACTAGGTTCGCGTTTACCTGCTTCGTATCGTTGCAGCGATTGGTAGCTTACCCCTATCTTTTCAGCTAGCCCAGTTATGCTTAGTCCTCGTTCTTTTCTTAGTTTTCTAATCCTGTTCATCGTCTTCACCTCCTTCTGGCCAAGGGTTCATCATCAATTTAATTGCAATTAACCCCATGCCGACGATTAACAAACCATGAGCAACATAAAAATTATCTTGGGCTAATGCTAGCCCGGTTAAAAATACTCCTAAATATTTCATTCCTATCTCTCCTTATCTAGAAAGTAATTTAGTTGACGGCCGAATACCCAAATCAAATCAATGTCATCTTCGTATCTGTAAACTCCGTCGATGACGTCACCCACAGTTATAAATTCATTTCTAAATGCCGTATGTTTACATGCTTGATAACTTCTGTAAACCGCCTTTAATGCTGTTTCATTGTTCATATCCTTGGCAACCTCGCTTTCCAATTTATCCGACTGCGATTTAACTCCATCCACTCTTTAGCCGGTTTAGCGAAGATGATTATCTTCGTCCCCCGGCCTGATGATGGGATATACCAATCGGCAATCTCATCTTTAAATCTGTTGATGACAAACAATTCCACCCAGGCCCGGGCTTTACCTCCACAGCAATTTTTACGGAACTCATCAAAGCTCCAGGTAATTCCGGTGAGGTCATCTTTGATTCGTTTGTCAACCTCCCTTTTAATCAATTCAACAATGTGGGAGTCGTCAACATTGACCGTTAAATCCATTGCTGTCACCCTCTCGCTTAACCAACAAATTTATTAACGAAGTAAATTTGACCTTTGCCGGTAACCTTAGTTGTCTTATTGATAGCAGTGTGGCCGTCTGGCAACGTTCTAGTCGACTCTTTCACTTCAAATAATTCTAGTTTCATAGCTTTCTGAGTTGGCATGTTGTAGTCAGTTCCTTTTCTACTGATTAAGTAGCTATTTTCTCTTAACCATTTAAAGAAGTTATTAGGTCCCATTGCGATTACTTTTCCACCAACAGTTAACTTATCGGCACCGTTTTGTTTAATAATCTTTGCTAGCTCACCGATTAAGATTGACGTTGTAGCAGTGGCAACCGAATCAGCAAACAGTGCTTTAGGTTTCATTGCTTGGTTTTCGATTTTTAAACGAGCATTTTCGTTTTGCAGAATTGCATATCCACGTTTTACAACTTCCTGTGGATCATTCCACTTGCGTTCTAGCTCTAAAAAGTATTTACGATACTTTTTGCCCAGTTCTGTGTGGCTCATCATGCATAGTTCTTTTGCCATGCTGATTGTGATTGCGTAATCTTGAATTACCTTTGTACCGCCATTTGGCATGTCCGTAACTCCAGTTACGCTCGTAAAATCCTCGTCTTCGAGGAAGTTTTTAAAGTTTTGTGTTACCCATTTACTAAAACGTGTCGTTAATCCCAAACCTTTGTGTAACTCACGCGCCGATACAACTTGCACATCATCTTTAATTTTTACTTTGATTAGTTCGTTCATTTCAATTCCCCCTCATTTAATTCTTAAATCTGAAATGATTTTTAAAATGACTCGATTTCCTCTAGGTGTTGTCTTTCGCCCAGTTAAGAAGTCAGACATGTCTTGTTTCTTGATACCGTATGTAACGGCTAATGAAGTAACTGAAATGTCATTTTCTTCAAGGTACTCCATAATTTTTTCTCTACCCGGCTTTGTTTCTGGCACTTTAATCACTCCTTTCCAAATTCCTACCCGCCCACCCTACTAAGTAAGCTTTGAAGTAAGCTTTAAATAGAACATTTTTATGAAAAAATATTGACTATCAGCCCACAATAATGTACTATTAAAGCGTAGTTAATAAGCGCAACAAATAAGACTCATAATCAATCTTGGCGGAAATAATTATGCTCATATTGTCGCTTATTAACTGACAACTTAACTTACAAGAAATAGTATAACCCACAATAATGTGATAGTCAACAGAAATTATCCAATTATTTTATACTTTTTCTTGCAAACGCTTATGGAAAGGACGTTAATTGCTATTATGACAATACTTGAACGTATCCAAGAGCTTGCACAGAAAAAAGATAAGAATTTAAAAGAAATATCTTTAGAACTTGGTTTTAGTAAGAATTATTTATACTCACTAAAAAAGCAAGCTCCTTCATCAGATAAACTTTCAAAACTTGCCGACTATTTCGGAGTATCCACAGACTATCTTTTAGGTAGAACAGATGATAAATCCTCGTTGTCTCCGCAAGAAATCGAAGACATTGGGCAAATGGCTGATAGAATGATAGATGGTCTCGAATCTGAAAACAGTGTGAATTTTTACGGGGAGCCGATGAGTGATGAGGATAAGGCTAGCTTAAAGACCGCTTTGTTGGTGGCATTAGAGATGAATAAAAAGAGAAGTAAGCAAAAGGATTGATGCTGCTTGGACATTAGAAAAGAAGTTGAACATTTAGTTAAAGATTGTGGAACTGCTGATCTCGCTTTGCTGATAAAGGAAACCGGCGCTTACATAATAGATGATGTTGAATTGCCTGAAAGCACGCTAGGAATAACTGTTAGAAGCGACAATGAAATTGCGATGATGGTTAGCCCAAAACTAAAAAGTCCTAAACGAGACTTCGTTTTAGCGCACGAGCTAGGACACAACATATTGCATCCAGGGCAGTCGACAACTTTCTTTAGGCGGTTTTCTGCGGGATTGCAAGTTCCAAAGATTGAAGCGGAAGCAAATAGATTTGCATTTTACTTATTATTGAGCAATTTAGATATAAATGAATCATTCAATAAATATGATTTTGTTAAATCTTATGGTCTACCAGAAGAATTAGCTAGGTTCGTGAATGTTTAAAAAAATATTACATCAAAAGGAGGGATATTTACCATGAACGTGTTTGACAACATAAAAGCCATAGCTGCTGAACGTGGCATGACTATAAAGGGTCTAGCCGAAAAAGCTGGCACCGGTGAGAATAGTATATATAGATGGAAAAGAACAAATCCATCCACAAAGTCTTTAGATAAAGTTGCTAAGGTCTTGAATGTTTCAATTGCTGAATTGATATCTAATAACTCAGATGAAGATATCGAACTTCAAGCGATTCAAAGAAAAGCAAAAGAGCTGAGTGTGGAAGATAAAAGAAGGTTATTGCAGTTGATAGAGTTGGTATTTGAAAAAAATAAGTAACAATTTTTGAATTGATTTTTTTGCCCCAATTATCTGTTTGTAAGGAGTTAATGCCATGAATTTAAGAGATAAGATAAAGGTACTAGCTGTTCAGAATAAAATTTCCGTTGCAGAGCTAGAACGAACTTTAGGGTTCGGTAACGGCTCAATATCAAAATGGAATAAACAGTCACCATCGGTTGAAAAATTAAAACAAGTAGCTGACTTCTTCCATGTATCTGTGGATTACCTACTAGGCAGAGAGGAGGTTAAAACACCATCCAGCATTGAAATCAAAGATTTGTTAGGTCAATCTATGGCTTTCGAGGGAAGAGAATTAACGGATGAAGAAAAAAATATGATGATAGAAGTTTTTAAAGCTTATTTGAAAACTAAGGAATAAAAGGGGGAGAAAATCAATGTTTTCAATATTTTTCTATGCTTTAGCCGCAGTTGCTACTATTGTTACTGTAGTTGGTATTATTTTAATGAAGAAAAAAGCGAATGCGTTTTTATTGATAATATTCGGGCTTGTATTCTGCGTGATGTTTAGTTTTATAGGTTATGTATTAACACCACTTAATCCACAGAATAAAACTACTTCTCGCAGTGAAACAAGCTCTAAAAAAATTAAACACAAAAGTGCCGATATGCCGGACAATTATGTGGGTAGAGCTGCATCTGTCCCTGTGAACGAAAATGATAACTCCGAATCTTCGCTATCATCTTCTTCATTCTCCTCGTCAGCAGAATCATCATCATCTGTTGATTACACTGCAGAGCTAAAGGCTGCGATCACTTCTACAATGACTAAAGAATCTTACCAAAACATTGAAGATGGGGTGTTGGAAGCTGCTAAGGTCGATGATGTCAACAACCATGATGACGGAACTTCATACGCTCTCAAACGTTTTGAATCACGCACTAAGAACCTTCAGCGTTTGCAGAAGCAGAATAATAAAACTTTAAAAGAAGAGAAAGCTAATTTAGATAGTGAACATTACTCACAGCTATCAAGTTACACAGATTCCGTCAATAATTATCTTGAAGCACTTTATGACTATGCTATTGAATATCAAACAGCTGTGCCTTCATTGAATAATCCTAACACTACGTCTGACACAGCAGAAACATTACGTGCGTCGCTGCAAGAAAAGAAAGATACTTTTGACCAAGCCAAGCAAGCTTGGATGCAAAGTTATGATAACATTGTAAATCAATAGAAATAAAAAAGCCCCCACTTTTACGTGAGGGGGTTTGATATTGCCCTTCTATTGTAACAGGAGGAATTTAAAATGGCAAGTTACAGAAAACTAAGCACTGGCTGGAAAGCAACAGTTTCCAAGCGAGTCAATGGTAAGCTAAAACAGCTTTCTAAGAGTGGTTTTACAACCAAAAACGAAGCCCGGCTCTGGGCAACGACTGTGGAAGCAGAAGACAACCTAACCACAATCAAGGTGGGTAAGGATATCAGCTTCAAGGGTTACTTCGAGAGCTGGTATCAGACCTATAAAGCTCCTAAGTTGTCAGACGTCACTCTAGCTAGGTACAAGATTATCACTAGAGTAATTGACAATGAGTTTAAAGCTGCCACCCTAGCCGACATCACACGTAAAGATTATCAGCGCTTCATCAATCACTACGGAGCTAATCATGCTAAGGATACTGTCTATAAAGTCAACTCAATCATCCGCGCATGTGTAAAGTCAGCAATCTTAGATGAATTGTTGACTAAGGATTTCACAGAAGGCATTGAGCTTGTTTATAACGTTAAGCGTAATCTTAAAGTTGAGTACCTTGAAGCGGACGAACTAAAAGCACTAACCCAGACCACAATCGCTAAGCTAGACGGCAAGCACGTCACACCTTATATAATCTTAACTGGTATCTACACGGGTATGCGAATAGGTGAAATCTTAGCCTTAACCTGGGACGATATCAATTTCGATGATCATACTATTAACATTAATAAATCTTGGGACTATAAGTTTAACACTGGCTTTAAGCCGACTAAAACCGAAAGTTCTAATCGAACTATCAGCGTTAGTCCTGAGCTGCTTGATTATCTTAAGCAGCTTAAAAGCAATGACAAAATGGTGTTCCGCCCAGTACCTACGACTAATGCAGTCAATAAGATGTTACGTCAACTCCTAACCACCTGTGGATTAACCAAGCGAGGTTTTCACTTCCACAGCCTCAGGCACACACACGTTGCCTATCTACTAGCAAATAATATCGACTTATATGTGATTAGTAAAAGATTAGGACATTCGGACATGACTATCACTGCTAAACGTTATGCTTACTTGCTCAATTCGCACAACCGAAGCGTTGAAGAACAGATAACCAAGGCAATTAGTTTGTTGTCCTAATGTTGTCTAACGAGGTCTGAACCCCTTATAAATCAAGGTTTTACTACTCCTGCCAGTGGCATAATTTAGTTTTTTTTACCGGTACTAACGGCGATAATCCCCGCTAGTACCGGCTTTTTATTTTTGCTTTGGCACTCAAAAACAATAATTTTAAAAATTCCGCGACGAAATGGCGACGAAATTAAAGTAAGCCACTTATCTCTGTGAGACATTAAGGACTAAATATAATTTGTAGGTATCATGTATATTATTTTTCACTACTTCAATCCTAACTTTATGCGAGCCAATTTTGTCTTCAAAATCTAAATGTTGTCTCGTTGTTGTCCTCATGATGCAATGTCATTTTAGGTAAAAAAAAACGCGCCCCCGCAAGGACGTTGAGTGCCAATTATAAAAAAATCCGGTAATTTTTCAAGGTGATATTAACTATCTCTTTTTGCGTTGACTTAGACCGTTTTCTAATTAAAGTCCGCACCATCTTTTCCAAATGGTTAGTTGCTAATAACTTTTCGGTTACACGATTATCAATCTTCAATGCCAACTGCTTCCTTTTACTATGAACCGCATATGTCTTACTTAACTCGTCACTAGCAATCACATTATCTAATAATTTCTTGATAAAAGTACTCTTACTTTCAGCCATAATTGCAACCCCTTTCTTAGCTTTCATCTTCATGATACAACTTTCAATTCCTTTTTTCAAAAAAAGAAGCCTCACTCGACTAGAGTTTGGCTTCTAAAAAATTATTTAACTAATTCTGCAATGGCTTCGGCATAAATTGCTGCTGCACGCAAAACATCATCAACAGGGATAAATTCGTTAGCTTGGTGCATTGTATCAGGAACCCCAGGGAACATTGCCCCAAAGGCTACCCCACGCTTCATCAAGCGGCCATATGTCCCGCCACCAACGACCATTCCATGTGCTTCTTGACCAGTTTGGCGTTCATAAACACCCAACAAGGTCTTAACCAATGGATCTTCAGGGGAAACATAGTGTGGCACTTGTACACGCCCTTGATCAATCGTTACATTCATCGCAGCCGTAGCCTTAGTTAGGCTAGCCTTGATATCATTTTCATCCATACCCTTAGGGAAGCGGAAGTTCAAAGTGATTTTACCGCCCTTGTTTTCATCAAATGCAAAAATCCCAGAGTTCATTGTCAAATCGCCCATGATTTCATCACTAAAGGTAGCACCTAGAGCGTTCATCCGTGAATCTTTGTGTAAGTACTTAGCGGTAAATTCAATGAAGTTTTTAGCATCGCCGGCTAAGTTATAGTTAGCTAGGAAAGTTGCTAAGTAAGTCCCGGCATTTTCACCATTTCTTGGTTCTTGGGCGTGTGCAGCCTTACCAATTAATTCTAAGACAACGTTACCAGCTTCTTCGTAAGCTTGGCCACTAACTGGATTAGCAGCTACAAAGTCAGCAAATGCAGCTTCAACATCTTCTAACTTGATTCCAGCTAAGACAGCCTTAGCATCACGGGGAACCATGTTTTCACGTAAGCCTGCTTCAAAGTGGACAAGTTTAACTTCCGCATCACCATTAGAACCAGCAAAATTAATGAAGAAGGATACATTCCCCTTTTCCCCATTAATAATTGGGAAGAAAGCATCTGGTGAAAAACCAAAGTCAGGAGCCGGCATCTTTTCAAAGTAATGGCTCATTCCCCGCCATTGACTTTCTTCATCAGTTCCAAGAATAAAGCGAACCTTCTTATTAACTGGTAGTCCTAATTCCTTAACAATCTTTAAGCCATAATAAGCTGCCATACTTGGCCCCTTATCATCGGAAGCACCCCGGGCATAGAGACGTCCATCCCTAATAACTGGTTTAAATGGGTCAGTATCCCAGCCCTTACCTGCAGGCATTACGTCAACGTGACCTAAAATAGCCAAAGTTTCGTCCCCTTGACCATAAGCGATGTGACCTGCAAGTCCATCTAATTCCATTGTTTCGAAGCCGTCGCGCTTCCCAATTTCTAAAAATTTGTCTAATGCAGCTTTAGGTCCTGGACCTAACGGAGCATCTGCAGTCGCAATACTTTCATCACGAACACTTTCAATTTCTAACATTGTTTTTAAGTCGTTCAATAAATCGTCTTTACGTTTTGCGACTTCAGCTTGCCAATCAATAGCCATCTAATCACTCCTTTAAAAGTCTACAGAACATATTTTACCACATTTTCCAAGACTTGCGCCTAAAACTAGACTATACTTATCTTGAAACGGAGGATTTTTTATGGAACAAATTAAACAAACTATCTTAAATAAAGTTATTCGCCCCCGCCCCCTGCACAGCTATAAGGGCAATTACGGCCGCATTATCACAATTGGTGGTAACTATAACTTAGGTGGAGCAATTATCATGTCAGCTAGTGCCTGTGTTTATGCTGGGGCTGGGTTGGTAACATGCGCCACGGATAAACACAACCTAAATGCCCTGCATACTCGCCTCCCCGAAGCCATGTTTGTTGATTATAGTGATTTTTCAGACCTCTTAGAGAACCTAACCAAAGCCGATGTTATCGTTCTTGGCCCTGGTTTAGGCTTAGATAAACTTGCCCAAAATATTTGTCAGTTAGTCTTAAGTAACCTCTCACTAGACCAGTTGATAATTATTGATGGTTCAGCTATTACTCTGTTGGCAGCTAATCCTGGCCTACTAACCTATTTAAAAAAGGGCCAAGCCATCTTTACTCCACATGAAATGGAATGGCAGCGACTGAGTCAAATCAAAATTGCTGACCAGATTCCCTTAAAAAATAAGCAGGCTCAACTTAAATTAGGCCAAACCGTAATTCTAAAAAAATACCATACTGAAATTTATCATCCCGAGTGCGATACTCCCCACCAATTAACGATAGGTGGCCCATATATGGCTACTGGCGGAATGGGGGATACTTTAACCGGGGTTTTAGCCGCTTTTTTAGGACAATTTAGCAGTGCCCCCTTAACAGACGTTATCGATGCAGCTGTGTACACCCATAGCGCTGTCGCTAGCAAGTTAGGCGTAAATAACTACGTAACCTTACCTAGCGCCATTATAGCGGAACTACCCCACTTTATGAATTGCACAATCAAGGAATAAGTAAAATGGTGCTAGAAGTAACCGTTGGTTGTTACTTCTAGCACCATTTTACTTAGTCAGTGAGGCTAACTCTTCTTTTGTCAGGGGTCGATACTGGCCAGGCTTTAAGTCTGCTGGTAATTCTAGTTGTCCCATCTTTAAACGGTGTAACTCCAAAACATGCATCCCCACCGCTGCAAACATCCGCTTTACTTGGTGATACTTTCCTTCCGTAATTTCAATTATTACCCGGGAAATATTTGCGTCTTTTTGACTGCTAATCACCTCTAACTTAGCTGGCTTAGTAACCTCTCCATTTTTTAGGGTTAATGGCTTAGCAAACCTAGCAACCGTTTGATCAGTCACTATCCCTTCAATCTTAGCTTGATACACCTTACTTACGTGCTTTTTGGGTGCTAACAGCCTATGGGCTAACTCCCCATCAGTTGTTAATAATAACAATCCCGTTGTATCTTTATCTAATCGTCCCACTGGAAAAAGGCCTAATTTTTGTTCCCCCGCTCCTAATAAATCTATAACCGTCCTTTGGCTCTTATCAGTAGTGGCGGTGATTACCCCCTTGGGTTTGTTCATAAGCAAGTAGTAATTTGTTTGATAGTTAACTGGTTGATGGTCTAATTCAACCTGACTATCTGCTTCGACTTGGATTTTGGGACTAGTTACTACTTTGCCAGCCACGGTTATCCGCTTTTGCTTTAAAAGCTGCTTTACTTCTGACCTTGACCCAACTCCACTAGCTGCTAAAAACTTATCTAACCTCATATCACACCTACCTAATTCTTAAAAGCTGTCTTAGTCTTGCTACCCGTGGACCTAAAATTTTGTCGGCCATATGTGTTTTCAATGTAAGGTATACGTAGACATAACCACCACTGCCTGCAGTTACTATTAGTTCTAATATAGCTACTATCCGACTTTCACTATCAAACAGGGTCGTCCATAAAAAGTTTAAACTAACTACTACTACAAACATAGCCAAACTTAAAATCATCAAAGCGTTAAAAGTATGCTGAACCCGTTTAAAATTCATGCCATAGCCACGCCGTAAATAGCGTAACATTAAGTAAATAGAACAACTCATTCCAATTCCACTAGCAACTAGGGCTCCTAACGCTTCCAGGTTGGCGGTCAAAGGGAATTGAACTACTAGCTTAACAATTAAGCCACAAATAGCGTAGGCCACGGCCCGTTTATTTTCATATAAACCTTGTAACAGGCTAGCAAGCACAATTAACAGTCCCTGTGTAATTGCCGTATACGCAGCAATCTTTAAGACTGCAATTCCATATGCACTATAACCATAAAAAACAATGTATCTTGGGCTTGCTACAGCCGCCATTCCCAAAGCGCTCGGTAGCATTATGAAAAAGAATAATTCTAACGAGTCGCCCAACTGTTTTTTAGCATCCCGCTTTTGGCCCTTGGTTACAAATTCTATTAATAGGGGGATTGCCGTTGCGGCTAAGGCTGTTGCTAGGGAAACAACAATCATTATTAACTTATTAGCGTTAGCAGCAAATAAGGCATACATTTCATCAATGTAATTACTGCTATAGGTGCTAACCTTAGACATTACCCAAGGAAAAGTATATTGATCAATTAAATTATATAAATTAGTAGCAATCCCAATAAAAATAAAGGGCAGCGACTGGGCTAGTAATTCCTTTATTAACTGCCCATCAGAAACCTCTAGTGAATTACTACTATTAGCACGTAAATAGTCAAACTCCCCCTTCTTTTTTAAATAACAGTAAGCCAATGTTAAAATACCACCAACAGCCCCAACAAAGGCCGCAAAGGTGGATTGAACTACCCCCGTTTGGTAGGAACCATTTATAACCTTCATAATAATAAAGGCAGTTACCAGCATATAAAAGACTCTGATAACCTGTTCAACCAACTGGGAAAGAGCCGAGGGGGCCATATCTTGATAACCTTGAAAGAAGCCACGCGTTAAACTCATCAGTGGGATAATTGCCAGCGCCGTCGCTAATGAGCGAAAAACTGGTACAGTCCTCATATCCCCGGCCGCTAACACCGGAGCCGCTCCCCATAGAATTCCTCCCATAATTATTCCCAGCAAAAGCATTATTACAAAAGATTTTCTATATAAGCGCCGCCCAATCTCATATTCATTCAACGAATTATAGTGTGCAACTTGCTTAGCAACCGCAGAGGGAATCCCCGCTGTCGAAAGCATTAAAAAAACAGCGTAGACCGTGTAGCCCTTTGCGTATAAAGCATTAGCTTGCAGGCGGTGTTCACCAAACCATGCATACCAAGGAATAATATATATTGCGCCTAATATTCGTGAAAAAATACTCGCGGCTGTCATCCAGGCAGAGCCACGTAACATCTTCTCTTTGGCACTCAGTGTTTGTTTATTTTTCATAAAAAAGCCGAGCCTACTTTCTTAGATATATACTAGTCAATTTTACACTCTTTTATTTTAGCTAGCAATAAGCGCTTCACTAGCCCTAAATAAAAAACATGGCGGGATTTCTCCCAACCATGCTTAATTCTAGTTAATTTAATTTTTTCTTTAAGATGCTATATGCCACTGCTAGCGCTAAAAACCATACTAGAGAAAACAGCAGCGAAATCAACGTACTCGTATTAAATGCCAATAGCACTAAGACTCCGATAAAGAAGATAATTGTCAATACGTTAGTTATTGGGAAAAGCGGCATAGGAAAGACCGTTTTTTTCTTTGGATTAGCTTTACGATACTTATAATGACACCATACTAGGGTAATCCAAACAA